>TARA_R100000655_G_scaffold77867_1_pt1 | contig 20142 bp, 29 predicted proteins | sample TARA_R100000655 | Tara Oceans TARA_R100000655 (sample SAMEA2622497) | marine metagenome | biome: marine biome (ENVO:00000447); feature: deep chlorophyll maximum layer (ENVO:xxxxxxxx); material: "saline water (ENVO:00002010), including plankton (ENVO:xxxxxxxx)" | depth 90 m
AATATGATTGATACTCGATTTACTACAGCAGCTGCAATTATCAATGGGAATTCTTTTGACCCAAGTACATTCACTTGTACATTGCAATGGTGTGTAAAGGGTAAGCCAATTGGTAAAGACAAAGATGGTAATACTATCGTTGGTCCTACAGGCTCACCAAATTACCAAGAAAGCTTTTGGAAAATGGATGATAAAATGATTCATCTTTCTCAATCAGCTGAAGAACAATTAAATGAATTGAATCAACAGATAATGTTGCAGACAGAAATTGCCTATAATGAGCAGAAAATTACTGCAGCTGATGTTGTAAAAGCTCGCAGAAATAAAGAGAGAATGTCTCGTTTAGCTGCAGCAATGGGTCAAGTATTAGAAACTGCAGATGCAGATGATGATATGGGATTGTAATTCTTTTTTGATTTTTACTCAAACCTCACACTTAATCGTGTGGGGTTTGTTTTTATTACATAACGTGTTCTTTTACCTATTTGCAAAAGAACCAAAACAAATCTTCTGCCGAATTGCAGAAGCAGAATTCTATTTGCTGACACAAATAGGAAAAACAAACTAAACTTAAAATACCACAAAATAACCTTCGACTAAGGTTTGGCAAGCCAAACCGTGCTCCGAGCAGCATACGCAGAACTAAGCTACGCTGTAGGGGGATAAGTATGCTCGATAGCTAAAAATTTGGCAATTATTTCCCCTCCTCCTTATAGATTTTTGTGTTTTTTTATATTTTTTTATTTTTATGGTTTTTGTGAGTTGAGTACTTATTTATATCATTATTATTTTCCTTAAAATGTTTTATAATAATAACATAGTAAGTAACGATATTAGTCATCTATACTTACTAGGTATAAATAGTACTTAACTTAAACCTTGCCTTTAAATGTAAATTAAAACTAAATATAATATTCTAATTTGGAGTACAGTTGGAACTATTGGTGTACTGCGTACACCTATAACATAACCATACAAAATCAACTAATTTGTTTATACTAAACTAAACAACTAGTATATATAAAACAAAACAATAAACTAGAAACAAATAGGATTAAACAAATCCTAATTTATAACAAAAATATTCACAATGGAAACAACATTAAAGCAATGTATTAACAGATGTGTAGAGTTAATTCAATCAAATGATACAACAATGCAGGAGATTGGACTAGAAATTATGCTAAATACATTAAAACTAAAACCAAAACAGATAATATATTTATTATTTGTAAGAGGATTAATTTTTAAAAAGACGGAAGCGTATAAGACTGGATTTGTTGGAGAAGTTATATATAACAACAAAGACTTAAAGATACCAGATAGTGTAGAGGACTATCATTATACAGCAGTAATAACAGGAGAGGTAAACTTTCTTAATTCTTTTATAAGAATATTTCTTTTACAAGATTCTATTAGTGGAAAATTGTATTACAAAGTATTCTATACAGAATATAAAGAATTTCATAGAGACATGACATTTTCAAGTCCTTGTCATACTTATCATAATCTTTATGACAGTATATTATTCAAACATATGCTTAAATTAATAAATAATTATATAACGCCAGTAGGTAATAAACTAAAGAAACATGGCTGATAAACTAGATGAAAAAAAGATTGCGAAAGCTCTAAAGATAATGGAGTTAGTAGAAGATGCATATGTAAATGCATTAAAAGGTATTTATACAGATAAATATGACGAAGATTGTATAAATACAACTTTATTAAAAGCCCACGATAAACATACAAAAGAGTTGTATGAATGGTATTTCTTAATGGCAGGATATAAAGATGCAGAGATAGAAAACCTGTGGAAACAAATGTGTAATAATTAATTAAATAAATAAATAACAAAAGCTATGGAAATGGAAACATTATTAATGGATGCAGTAGCACCAAAAAGTACTCGTACTTACACACCTATTAGTCACAACGAAATTATCACAAATGTGCACAATATGTGTGAAGAAAAGAATTTAAAGATTACTGATAAAGTATATTTTACAGACAGGGATTTAAACAAAATGACTGCTAAATATACTTTAAGTTTAGGAGATGATGATATGGGGTGTATGATAGCATTCCAAAACAGTTACGATAAAAGTATGTCAGTTAAATTTGCAATAGGTGCAAGTGTATTTATATGTAGTAATGGAATGGTTGTAGGAGACCATACATTTAAAAGTAAGCACCAAGGTATAGCAGACATACAACTTAATAGATTTATTATAGATGCTATTGAAGCTAGTAAAGCAAAGTTTGAAGATACTTTAAAAGTAAGAGAAACTTTTAAGCAAGTAGAATTAAGTGAAACAGCTTTACATCAATTAATAGGAGGAATATTCTTAAAGGAAGAGATATTAAGAATGAACCAATTATCGTTAATTCAAAAGGAGTATCGTAATCCAACACATGACTATGGAGTAGACAAAGGCAATCTTTGGAATATTTACAATTTATGTACATATGCCATTGAAAAGCAAAGTCATCCGAGTATTTATTTGAAACAACACAGAGATGTTTCAAGATTCTTCTTAAATAACTTTACCGACAATTTTTACACTGAAACTGGAGAATATGAAGAAGTACAATAAAACTTTGAAAGAGATTCTTCAAATTGAAAAAGCCATTAAAACTATATTTCTAAATAGAAAGGTAAATACAATAGAAGATATAGATAAACTTTGTAGTGGTTGGGGAGGTTCATCATTTAATTATTTCATTGATAAAGTAGGTAAAGTTGTAGGCTTTTTCGATTATTCTTCTAAAGGAGTAAAAATCCGAATTGATACTATTAATATGTTAAGAGCAGATAATGGTACTTGGTTAGGTTATCCTTTAGAACATGAAGAAAGGAACAAAGAGAGAGGAGAAGAGATTAGTATATTTTACACAAAAAGTGAGTTGAAAAAGATGATAAAAACAAAAGATCAACTCAAATTATTTTAAAACTTGATGCTGCTAATAACGAAACGATTAGCTTTAGTGCATTAAGCGGGAATAACTTGTTATATAACACAATAATACTTGGGAGAAAGTCTAAGTACTTTAATATAACGGTTATTCCCTTTTTTTCAAAAACTATAAAAAACTATAAAAAATGACAACATTTGGAAATTTAACAGCATTTAAAGAATTAACAGACAAAGATTTTAAAATCATCAGAATCGATGATTTACAAGATATTTTTGTTCTTAAAAATTTAATTAGATGTGACAAAGAAACTGAAGAAAAATTTCTTGATTCAATTAAAAAGACAAAACTACCAAAATTATATAAACACTATTCAAAAGATAGTAAAGAATATAATAAACAATTAAAAGAAAGAGAAAAATTATTAGCAATTCCAGATTATGAATTTAACCACATAGGAAGAGTAATCATAACTCTGAAGGAAGGTTACAAAGATGCTGAATTAGAAATGTATGAATTTAAAACCGTAGAGGTTATTCATGAAGAAGATTTTGATTATGATTACGATTATAATTATGATTGGAATGAAGAAGCAAAAAGGTATGAAAAAATAACAGTTAATACACTTCTTGCTAACATAACATATGGGTATTTAGAAGATATTATTACCAACTTTTCTGACATTTTTACAATGACTTTAGATGGTTTTAAGATAGTAAATAGGCTGTATACAAACTGGGAAGATAATCTAATGACAAGATTTTACAAAAGATGGACTAAAGGGTCTCATAAATATTTCAAACTTTTAAACAAAGAAATTTTTGAAGGTTTAAAAGAAGGATTAAGTATAAGTTTTAATAACAATAGTGGATTTTGGAGAGTAGGTAATAAAAAATATTACCAAGAAGATTTAGATAAGTTATTAGAAGGAGATTATATAAAAACAATCTATTACAATTATGGTTGTGCAATAGAAGAATTCCCAAAAAACAATTGGTACTCTGATTCTCAATATACACACAGTCATCTTGAATATTATAATGAGCATGTAAAAGATAATCTTGCAAATGATATTATTTACACAGCAGCATTCCCTAATACTAATATATTTGAGAAATATGAGTGTATTCATCCAAAACAATATGGACATCATATGACTGTATCTTATAGACCTGAAGAATTAGATGTAGATATGGGAAGAAAGACTGTTTTAAAAGTTGTAGGTAGACTTACTACTGACAAGATAGATGCACTTATTCTTGAAAATAGTGTGTCGAAAAACTTTCATCCTCATATTACATTATCCACTAGGTATGGTATTGAACCATCAGAAGTAAACTATTTTATTGATATACATAAAGATAAAATAGAATCTCTTGATGATACTATTAAAGCCACATATGGTTTTTATGGGTATGAAAATGGTGTAAAAGGTGTTTTTAAAAAATCTAAAAAATTAAATTAATATGGGTAGATGGACATCAGGGGATATCGAGCACAAATTTTGGCTCGGTATCCAATCTTCTGACGCTGCTTCTCAATATGGAGGAGAATCAGAAGTTAACTTTATTCCTTATGATTATTATGGGATGGAAGAGTTTGATATTAAACAATTAGATATAAACATTGCACTTTTTAATATAAAGTGTAATGAAAATGTTGACAGGTCTACAGACCCTCAATGGTTTTATGATTGGATTAATAGTAAAACTCCTTCAGAACAAAAAAAATATAATGAGGAAAATATAACAAAACTAGCTGCAGATACGCAGTTAGGATTAAAAATATTTAAATGTATTATAGAAAAAGGCGAATGCTTTTTTACATCAGAATATTAAAACTATGACTAAAGAAGAAAAAAATGCATTAGAACTGTTAGCATCTGCTGACGGTTCTAATCAACTTTTAGGACTATATGGTCTAAAAAGTTTAGGATGGTCTTTAGACCAAATTGCCACTAATTGGAGTAAACTTATCTTCAATAATGTAGAATATGATTTACCTAATAGAATAGGAGTAACATTTGGAATAGCTGATACACTTTATTTTTGTATGAATGAAGAATATAAACAAAAATGGGAACATAATGAAATAAAGGATGGAGGATGGGAAGTTACTTGTGAATACTTTTTAAAAGATAATTATAAATCTATAAAAGTAGGTAATTTTCCTTACGGATTTAATCCAGAAATTATTTCTAATTATTTTCATTCATATTTAAAAAAATATTTCATATGATTTTAGAAGAATTAAGTGATACAGCTAAAGCAAATAAACTATTAGTTACATATTATCAAGATAAAAAATTAAATGAAATTATTGATTTATTTGTTTTACTTGAAAAAGATATTTCATTATACTATGGTATCTTTGTAGATTTCTTTGCAAATCATGGAGTTATTATAGATGTAAATAAAAAAGGTTACAGTATTTACGTTAACAATGATAACAAAGAATATCAATCAAAAGCTAAAGATTGGTTATTTGATTATGAAGATGGTTGTCCTTATATAGAAAAAAATTATGTAAATGATAATCAAATTAATGAAAATATAAGTCACCAAATTAAATTAAATATGAAAACAGCTATTTTGAAAGCTATGAAATGGCTAAATATATAACTATGGAACAAGAACTTACAACATGCCAATATCATGCAACTAATGATATTGTTGCTTGGGCATACGATGATGAAAAACTTTTTATGACACTTGCAGGACCTGCAGGAACAGGAAAATCTTATTTAAGTAGGATTGTTCTTAAACACATTCCTCAATTTAATATTTGTGTTTCTGCACCTACACATAAAGCATTGAAAGTCATAAAAAATGAAAGTGAACAAACAGGAAGAACTTTACAATCTCTTCTTGGATTAGCAGTAGACCAGGACATAGAAGATTTTGACCCTGCAAATTTAAGATTTGATAAGAAGAATGAACCAAAGATTTCTAATTATGATTTTATTTTATTGGATGAAGCTTCAATGATTCAATCTTCTCTTCTTGAATATTTACAAGAAAAAGCAATACAAAACAGAACAAAAATCTTGTTTGTAGGAGACCCTATACAATTGCCGCCTGTAGGAGAAACAGAATCTCCTGTATTTAATAGTAAATATATTGATGGGGGAATTGTACATTTATCTACACCTTGTAGACAAAGTACAGGAAATCCAGCTTATTCATTACTATTGGCAGACCGACATGATATAGAAAGGAGTAATAATTCTTGGAATGTTTTAATAGATAATCTAAAAGAACAAGAAATTTTTACTACTGCTCTTGAAGTAGATTTAGTTAAAAATGTAGCTAATACTCACAAGATATTAAGGAAGCATTTAGGTAATGAAAGAATAAATTCTAAAGGCGAAGGTTTTAAAATTTACAAAAGTATTCATAATTTTAACGATGTTATGGCTAAAACTTTTATAGATTATTACTCAAAAGAAGATTATGAAGCAGTAAAAACTTTAGCTTGGAGAAATGATAAGGTCAATGAACACAACAAAACTATTAGAAAAAAATTATTTCCAAATACTTCAGATAATTTAACTGAAGGAGATTTGTTGATGTGTTATAGACCAATTACAAGATGGGATAGAAGTACAAGGTCTACATATACTTTAGTGCACAATTCTGATGAACTTTTAGTTAAGGAAGTAACAAAAGAATTAAGTTCAATTGGTATAAAAATTTACAGTACTCTTGCAGAAGTTTCTGAAGATCAACAAGAATTAATTGATTTTGTAAGAAAAGAAGATTATAATGAGTATGTAAATAATTACGAATATTATAAGAAAAGTGCAAAAACAAAAGGTTGGGCAAGTTTTTATGGATTTTATGACAATCATTTATTATTAGAAAATCTATCAAAAATATATAATGATAGATATATGCCTAATAAAGCATTTGATTATGCATATGCAATAACTGTCCATAAAAGTCAAGGTTCAACATACAATGAAGTATTTATAGATATAGCTGATATTTTTCAACATTACTTTGTAAATAAATATTTACTTGAAAAACAGGGTAAGTGGAATGATGAAGCAGACAGAATATATCGTAAAATTACAAGGCAACTTAGATATGTTGCAGCAAGTAGAGCAAAGAAATTTACACACATTATTTTCTAAACAAAAAAACATATGATAAAATTTATAACTAACTCAAAAAAACATAATTTTCAAGGTAAAATTTTATCTGAAAGAGAAGGAAGGAGAGAACTAGAGGATTTTTTAGCAGAAAATAATAGAATAGGAAAGCCAGTAGCAAAAGATTATGAAGCTACTGGTCTTGATGCTTATACATTAAAACCTTTATTATTAGGTTTAGGAAACAAACAAGTACAATATTGTATTGATTTATGTTCAATAAATATTAAAAATTGGAAAATTCCTAGTGATTTAAAATACATAGGTCATAACATTAAATATGATATAAAATTAGAGATAATTAATTTCAATTTTCATCATAAAAATGTTTATGACACTATGATTGCAGAACAAAAGATTTATCAAGGATGTCAATCTAATCCTAAATTTAAATTTAATTTATCTGCAGTAACTTTTAGACATTTAGGTATAGGCAGAAAACACGGAAAAGATACACGTTTAGATTTTATTAATGCTGACCCAAAAACATTTGTATTTGAGCATAATCATATAGAATATTTAGCTGAAGATTTAATTAATTTAGAAGCTATTAAAGACAGTCAATATGATTATTTAACTGAATATGATTTAAAAAATTGGATGCATGGAATAGAATTCCCTTTAATTTATCATTTAGCACAATGCGAGTTAAATGGTTTTAGATTTGATACTGAAAAATGGCAAAGTAATATAGATGAATCAACTAAAATACGGCATAAATTAGCTTGTAAATTAGATGATGAATTTAGGAAATTAAGAGATACTTTACCAAAAGTAGAAAAATCTAGAATTTCAGGTGGTATGTATGATAGAAATAGAAATTTCAAATTACAGCAATTATCTACAAATTTATTTGGAACTGTAAAAAAAGTAAAAACTACAAAAGGTATTAATAATATTAATTGGGGTTCAGACAAAGTAATATTATATATATTAGCTTGTTTAAAACAACCAGCTCCTTTACAAGGTTCGATAGCCAAAAAATATAATTATTTAATACCTTGCTTAGACGACAATTTAAATAAGATTGTAGGTAATTGTGGATTTCTTAAAAGAAAAAAATTCTCTTTTAAACAAACAGCAGGAGAAGGATTTACTACAGGTAAAAACGCTTTAACAAAATATTTAATAGATTTTCCTAAAACACCTTTAAGAGATTTCATATTAATTCTTAAACAATGGAGAGAAGTTAATCATGAAATTACATCATTTGGAGAAAATTTCTTAGAAAAAATTAATCCAATAACAGGAAAATTACATACTATTTTTAGACAAGCAAATGCAGTAAATAGTAGATTTCAATCTGGTGGAGGATATTTAGAATCAGATAAATATAATGCTCAAAATATCCCTAGAAAGAAAAAGTTTAGACATTGTTTTAAAGGAGATTTAATTTTTGGAAAAGAATCTTCAATAGTTACTTGTGATTTATCTGGTGCAGAAGTTGCAATATTATGTGACAAAAGTGGAGATAAAAATTTATATAAATGGGCGATTGAACAAGATGATACACATTCGCCAATGGTTCAAAATGTATGGAGAACTATTTATTTATATAGAGCAGGTAAATTAGAAGGAAAATGGAATAACCCAAAAGAATTTGAAAAATTAATGGGGAAACCAAACGATTTAGATAAAAGCAAAAATGAAGAAGTACTTTATTGGTATAATTTATCTAAAACTTTTATTGTTTCTAAAACTAAAAACAAAGCTTATAGACAAGCAGGCAAAAATGGAACATTTGGAGGTTTATATGGAATGAAAGCTAATAAAGCTGCTGAAACATTTAATGGTACTGATTCTGAATTAATGAAAATAAATCCTAATTATATTCCTGTTAATGTAACAGAAGAAGAAGGACATATTATATTATTAGCTCAAAAATCAGTAATACCAGATGCTTATGCTTATGTTGAAAGTAATGTTAAAAAAGCTTTTTCACAAGGCTATTTACAATACGACAATAAAAGCAAATCAAGAATATGGTTTCCAGATGTTTTAAAATTATTTAAAGAGATCGAAGAACATCATGAAAAAGAATACAATATTTTAAATCCTCAAATTGTTTATTTAGGGAATGGTAAATATAAAGTTATTCAAACTGAAGAAAGGTATGAATTATCTTATGTTTCTAAGAAAAACATAGATGGACAAGCAAGAAATGTTCCTATTAGTGGAACACAAGCTGATTGTATTAAAGAAGCTATTATAGAAATTTGTAATTATGCAGATATAAATAATTATAAAGATATAAAATGGTTATCTCAAGTACATGATGAACTTGTATTTTCAATGCCTAAAAGAATTGACGGTCAAAGTAAAGAATATAAATCATCTAAAAGAAAAATTAATTTTCCAGAATATGTTAGAAAAACAATGATAAATGCGGCTAATAGACATATGTCGCGTGTAAAAATGGGAGCAGATTATGATGTTCTCGATTCTTGGACAAAATAAAAAAAATTATGAAAGCCTTTATTATTTCGATTGTTACCTACATAACAAGTTTATTTGGTTGTGAAAATATTGATATTTATGCAGGCAGATATGCTCAAGTTTTTAACCCTGTTTATAATGAAATAGGTGTGCCAGTAGATAGAGAATGGCTTACTTCAAATGAATGGAAAGGTTTACATATAAAAAATCCAATAAAAAGAAAGAAGTTTAAATTATGGAAAAGACATAAGATAAACGAATTTATTGATTTTATGTGTATAGCTGCTATTGAAGAAGCAAAAGTATATCCTGATATACCTCCTGAAATTATAGTTGCACAAGCTATATTGGAAAGTAATTATGGATTTAGTAAATTATGTCATCAAAGTAATAATTATTATGGACACAAATACTGGGGTAAAAACAAAAAAGCTTACGTCATTGCTCATGACGATAGTCCAACAGATAGGTTTAGAAAATTTAAATCTAAATGGTGGTCAATTCGGGCACATTCAAAACTTCTCACTAAAAAATACAGACACCGAATTAAAGGAAAACCAACAATAAAAGCTTGGTGTGAAGCATTTTGTGGAGGTAATACTACAGCAAAATCTAAAGCATTTGTACAAGCTGGTGGGCAAGTATATGCTACCTCTTGTTATAAAGGAGTTTGTTATGGTAATAAAATAAAACATTTAATTAAAAGACTACGTTTAAAAAAACTTATTAAAAAGCATGGAAAGCAAAACAATAAGACAAAAAGAATTCGCAGAAAAATGGCGAAATAGTACTAAATATGGTTCAAATAAAAACGGTAGTGGAACATTTTGGGCTGTTACAGGTTTTGGAAAAACTTATGGTACTATTCAAGAAATCATAAAACCATTTTTAAATAAAAGTGTAAGTAATTACATTACTATATTAGTTTCAAGAGAAGTCCATTATCATCATTGGATTCGTGAATTGAATTCTCATATAAAAAGTTTAGATATAAGAAAAAGAGTAAAAGTTGTAACAGTACAATATCTTATAAAGAATGACTTACGCTTATCTACAAATCTACTTATAGTAGATGAATTACATAAATTTTATAGTGAAGAATATATTCGATATATAAATGGAGATTATATACAATTCACTTATAATTTAGGATTAACTGCAACATTCCTTGACCCTAGAGGTAGACATAGACAGATTTTAGATTTATATTATCCTATAGATATTATCAGTCAAACAGAAGCTTTAGAGAAAGGTTGGATTTCGCAATTTATAGAATATAATCTTACTGTTAATTTACACCCACAAGAAAAAAAGGAATACATTGGGTATCAAGACCAAATTAACAAGCATCTTCCAAAATTTGGAGATCATGGTATTAGAGCAGCATTTCTTTGTCATCGAGGAGGAAAAGGAAGAAATGGTATATATAGAACTGCACAAGAATGGGCAGAACAATATGCCAGTCATATGGGATGGAAATCCAGTATGAGTTCTAGTCATCATATTTATAAATTATGGAATCCTTCAATTATTAGAGGATATGCAAGAAGAGTTGTTGAAAATTTAAAAAATATCAACGATTTTTTGTATAATAATGATAGTAAATACTGTGCAGCAATGGAAATATTAAAAAAATTCCATAATAAAAAGATTATGACATTTGGTCAATCTACAAAATTTGCTGACGAGTTAACAGATTGGTTCAACAAAGAGAAATTAGGTGTAGCAGTTTCATATCATACACAAATGAAAAGTAGACCTCTTACAAATCAACATGGAGAGTTTATTAGATATAAAACAGGAAAAAGAGCAGGCGAAATAAAGAAGTTTGGTCTTACTACACTTAAAAAGTTAACAGTTGAAGCATTTATTAACGGAACAGCAAATGTTTTATGTACTGCATCAGCAATGGATGAAAATTTTGATTGCCCTGATATTGAAGTAGGATTAATTACAGCTCGTACAAGTAATCCTAATAAACAATTACAAAGAGGGGGAAGAATTAAACGATTACTACCAAAAAACCCTAAAGCAGTAATGCTTATAATTAATTTGTACTGTCAAGGTACAAAAGATTATGATTGGCTTAGAATTAGTCAATCAAAAAATGAGCATTATGTAAAATGGGTTGAAAGCGTCGAAGATATAGATTTTACTATACATAATAACGATGTATACGATATTTCTAGTATTTAATCATTTTATTATTTATTAACACAATGCGCAGTTATGACAGAATTATTGATTACTGTATTGAACACAAAATTACTGTGGAGCAATACATGGTTTTGCATTTACTTTTCTGTAAAAAAGTCAGTACCATAAAATTATATGCAAATACTTTTCCTTACAAAAAAGGTAAATTTCTATCTATAAAAGAAAGAGATGATTTAATTGATAGAGATTTCCTTATTAAAGAAACTGTAGGATACAGTATAGGCGAAAAATTTAAGGTTATTTATGCAGATAAATTTAATGCAGGAAATGAATTATGGTGTTTATATCCTGGTTTTGTTCGTAAAAAAGATGGAACGATGATACCACTCACATCAATGAGTAAACAAATTTTTAGAGTAGCTTATTGGGATGCTATTAATGGAGATAGATTAGAACATGATGCTATTATGGAAGATGTTAAATATGGTATAAAACATAATTTATTAAATTTTGGAATAAAAAAATTCCTAGAAGCAGAATATTGGACTAAATTGAGAGATTTAAGATTAAACAAAGTAAACAAATTAGATAATCTTACAACAATTCAAACAGATGACGACTTCTAATTTCGAAGATTACAAAGGTTTAATATTCACACCTACAGCTGATGCCATTAGTGAAGCAGCAGCACGTATAGATGAAGAAAGGTCAGGAGAACAACACGGACTTTATTGTAGATGGGATGCTTTAGATAGAGCTATGTTAAAATATTGGAGATTCAGACATGTTACCTTAATTGCAGGTATGTCTGGTTCGGGAAAATCTTATTTTCTAAATATGCTTAGACAAGATTTTCTTGATAATATCGATATTGTATATAGAAATATTGAAGCATTCACTTTAAATGAATATGAAGCAACAGGTGTTTATTATGACCCCGATACTAAAAAAGCAGGTTATCCTGATGAGGAAAACTTAGCTAATGCACTTTATTATCCAAGTGCATCTTTAATAAAATATGACAATCAGTTAATTCACAAAGCAATAAACAAAGGATGTATACATAAAGTTATTTGTGTACATTTTGGTTATGAAATGGATGCCGCTGATGAATTACTTAGAGGTGCAAGTAATAGATTAGGAAAATCTTATGGCTACTTAATGTCAAGTCAATGGGATAAAAAACTAAAAGATTATGTAAAACTTACCGATGTAGAAACGAATAGTTGTAAAGAAGTTCTAGAGAGTTTCAGAAACCGTAAAGAATTCTATATAGCAACTACTGGTAACTTAAAGCAAGTTTATTGGACAGTAGAGAAAATACAAAATATGTACCCCGACCACAAACTTGTAGTATCTATAGACCATACTCTTCTCAGTAAAAAATTAGACGAGAGAAACGACATGGAATTACAATCTGCAACCGCTTTATTAGGTATAGATATACGCACTGATTTCAATGCTATGTTTATTCCTTTAGGGCAATTAAATCAAAATATTGAAGCAGAAGAAAGAATATTGAAAAATGCAATGCATTATCCCGGGAAAAAGGATATTCATTGCGGTAGTCAATTATGGTGGGCATGCGACAATGTACTAATTAATCATAGACCTATAAATCTAAATATTCATGAATACGGAATTGATGGACTATCAACGAAGCACCTAATACATGGTGCAATGATAAAAAGCCGTAAAGGAAAGATTGGTAATTTATGGTTTAAAGAAGATTTCAATCACGGGCGAATATTAAGTGCTGTGAAAAGTGATTTTAGGGTTAATTAACTTAAATATTTTATTAAAAAATTTTATAATCTCATTATCTTTATAAACATGAAAAAGAAAAAAAAAGAGATTGAAAATGAGTTAGTAGCAACAAGTTGGGTAAATGAAAGTTCATTTCCTCAAATGTTTGAACATGCTCAAAAATTAGTGACAAGTGCATTAGTACCATTTAAAAAACCAGAAGATTTAGTTTTAGTATGGCAATATGGAAAAGACATAGGATTGTCATTTTCTCAAGCTATTAATGAATTATATCCAATACCTGGTTCTGGAGGTACAAGAGTGTGTGCAGGTGTACATGTTCACGAAGGAATTCTTTTAGCAGGAGATATACAGTATGAAATCATTGAAGATGCTATTGAAGTACAGCATTATAAAATCAAAGGTTTAGGTACTGTTATATTATCTATGAAAGAAGTTCAACAAAAAATTGAAGAAGGTTACTATCAAATAGTAACTCCTGCAGATTTCGATAAAAATGGAAAATTAAATATTGAACAAACTGCTAAATTCTTCATTATGAGAATTGATTGTCCACATCTTCCTGAAGGTTATTCAAATAGAAGGACATCAATTAGATTTATTCGTAAATCTAAAAACATAGATCAAATTGTAGATTATTATTTACACGAAGCTGCTCAAGCAGGTTTTCTTTCAAAAGGTAATTGGGTACAACATCAAAGAGCGATGCTATATGCTAGATGTTTTACTAAAGGAGCAAAAAGATATGGCTCTGACTTACTTAAAAATTTGGGAGAAACAAGTGAGGTAGCACAATATAGTGGTGTAGATTATACATTTGATGAAAAAGGAAATGCAACTATAGATACATCTTTTGAAGAAGTAGAGGAAGATGTTGAAATTTCCGACAAATCCGAGTAATTATTATCATTTATTTATTAATTTATTAAATTTTTTTTGTATTATGAAAAATACGTTTGATTTTACATCTTTTAGAAAAGATGTTACGTTTGAGACTTTAACAATTCAAGTATCTCAAGAAGAAGCTCCTTACATCAGTACTACATCTAATAATGGAACAATTAAAATTAATACACTTGCCTGTAAGATTTTAAATATACCATACGGAGAAATAAATGTTGATAGAGGAAATGCAGGAGTTAGAATAGATTTTAGACGACAAAATTTTGGTGGAGAAGAAAGTATAGTTACATTTTTGCAGCCATTAGGTAGTAAAAATGGAGCAAAATTAGCTTCTCCTTCAAAACAAAATGGAGGAGTTTTACAATGTTCTACATCTAATGCATGGCATAATTTAGGTGGTAATCAAGAAAAACTTGTTTATTATACAATTAGCTCAAACGATAACGCTGTTTTATTTAATGACCACGCTGTATGTACATTTGAACAAGCAGAAGAAGCAGGTTTAATTAAAGACAATATGTGGACTGCTTTAGCTGAAGAAAATGAAATAGCAAATGAAGGTAGCCCTGTTACAATCTATTACAGATTAACATACGCTAAAGAAGAACAAAAAAGAGCTTCTAAAGCGACTGGTAGACCTAAAAAATCTTAGAATTAATATTTTTAAAAAACCCTGTTAATTAAATTAACGGGGTTTTAAACCTATTTTTTAATTTATATAAATTTTATATTATGGCAAAACGTAAAGCCGTTGGCACAGAAGTTACAGGAAAGAATAACGTGCCTTTTAAAGTATCTCCTGACAAACCATTTAATTTAGCAGCAATTGAATCCGTTGCAGTTTCGTGGAGAACAAATGATGATGATGAAAAAATTCCTTCATTAGTATTTGTTTTTCATAGTGAAAACAAAGAACGTACACACATTCATTATGAAAACATGATTGAAGGCGATTTGGGTAAATTAACTGAAAGCAAAAGAATAAATGCTCAAGATGCACATCTTGCACATATGTTTAATTGTTTTATGGGAGATGGAGCACACACAACTGCAGGACCAGAAAATTCTCCATTAGGTACTGTTGTAGGTAAAGTTGATGGAAAAAAAGCTATTTTAGAAGATGCAGATTATGATAAATTCTTCGAATCTGTTGCAGATAGTTTTAATAAAGGAAGAGGAGGAAAACCTGTCTTTAAAACTAAAGAAGGTAAAGCAATTCCATTTTGGTTGAAATTAACTTATTCTCCAAAAGGACAATTACAAATTCCATTATTTAATAACTTTATGGATAGGTATAGAGAAGGACATGATTGTTTACTAACTATTAATCCTCAATATGATAGAGTACAACAACCTTCTGCAAATGCAAATCCTTTAGCTGCAACTAATGTAGCTGCAACTGTAGTAAAACCTAAAGGATTCGAATTTTAAGTTTAAATAGGTTTTTGATTTATTATGAGGGGTGTAATAGAATTTTTCTATGCACCCCTTTTTAAACCCATAATATGAAGAAGAGAATTACATTACCAAAATTGACTATAAAATATATCCTAAGTAAAATTTCAGCTGAAGAAATATTTAGTTATTATTGGAATATTTCTTTACAAGATATTTCTTATTGTATAAATACAGGAAAAGCAATGTTTGCTCCTTATAGAAAAGATGTAAATAAACCAAGTTTAGGTTTCTATCTAAAAAATGAAAAACTTTATGCAAGAGATTTTGGGGGATATTTTTGGGGAGATTGTTTTGATGCAGTAGCTTTTATATTAAAATTAGGAAAATCTGGAAGTGAATTTGGAAAGTTATTAGATACTATTGCAAAAGATTTTGGAATACATAAATATAAAAGTAAAAGTAATAGTACTTACACTAGAAAAATCAAAACAAAATCTATAAAAAAATCTAAAATTGAAATTACAGTTAGTGCAAGAGATTGGAATTCTTATGATGCTAATTATTGGAAAGAAAAATATAATATAGGTAGTAAATTATTGAAAGAATATTATGTATATCCTGTAGATACAGCATTTATCAATGGATTATTATGTTATACTTACGATATTTATAATCCTTGTTATGCTTATTTTTTTGGATTAGATGATGATGGAATTCAAAATTGGAAACTATATTATCCTTTTGCCAATAGTAAGAAAGGACAATCTAAATTTATGCAAAATAGTTCTTGTATAGAAGGTGCTTTACAAATTAGAAAAGCAAAATATGGAATTATCACAAAAAGTTATAAAGATGTAATTGCTTTAGAAAATGTGATTAGAAAAACCTCCTTACCTATACTGGCTTTAGCTACTCCTTCTGAAAGTACTTTATTATCTGAAAATCAATATAAAACTATTATGACATATGTTGATGTTTTATATACTTTATCAGATTATGACAGAACAGGGTTAAAATTTGCTTCTAAAATGAGGAAAAAATATAATACTATTCCTTTATTATTTACAAGAGGTTTATTTAATAAATATGATTTTAAAGCTAAAGATTTTAGTGATAATATAGAAAAACATGGATTTAACAATCTATGCAAATTAACAAACAATATTTATAAACATGGTCATAAAGACTTTTTAAAGAAATTTACAAATGAACAAATCTTTAGATAAAAGACAAACTCCTTATCCAAAATATGTATTACATAAGCGAGTTAAATTTTTAACTTTAAATGAGCAGGAATCTAAAAATCATTTAATTAAAACAAGAGTAACATCTTTAAATGAAAATCAATATGAAGCTATTACATTTTTAATTAATAATAAAGATGAATTGAATTCTTGGGAAAAAACTAAATTAAAAGATTTATATAAAAGTCTTAATGCTAATAAATTAAGATATGATCTTAGGTCAAAAACTGTTAGTATTGGAAAAACAAAAATAAAACTTGACGATATTTTAATAATAGATAAATCTGAAAAATGTACTCTTAATATATCTAAACATTTAAAGTACAAAATTATTAGAGAAAATAAATATTGGTATAATTACGGAGGAGAATTTTATGATTATTTTGGTACAGGATTACAAGAAGTAAGTGCTGCTTGGAAAACTATATTACAAATAATCTCTTGCGATGATTATTGTTTAATATTTAAAGTTAGTAAAAAATTATTATAAAAAAATTTAAAATTTTATAAAAAATGAGTGACGACCTTATTAAATTTGGAAATAATGTAGAAGTTTCAGAAGTTTCTAATCAAATTATTGATAATATAATAGATGGAAATTTAGACCCTCTACATGTAGCAATTTCATTTAAACGTATACAAAAAGTTATAGATTCTGTTAAAAATAATACAGAAATTAAAGAAGCTATTAATAGAGAAACTTTAAAATATACTACAGGAAATGAAAAAAGACCTGCATTTGGAGCAATGGTAGAATATGCCCCTACATATACAAAATATGATTATAAAGCTTGTAATCATCCAGAATTAGAAGAATATAATAAAATATTAATTATATGTAAAGCACGTATAAAAGAATTAGAAAAAGAACTACAAAGTGCTCCTTCTGGTGGAGTAGATATTATTGTAGAAACAGAACCAAAATTAGATATTGTAAGTAGTGGAGAGGTAGTTAAAGTATATCCTCCTACTAAAAAACAAACCTTTGGCACAAAAATATTTGTTTAAATAAATACTCATAGATTCTTTTATAAGTTTCTATGAGTATAATTTTTTTCTTATGAAGATAATTTATAATAAGATATATGTTGAAAATGAACATGTAGCGACTATTAGTTTTGGTCAATTAATTGTTAAAACTGATGATAAGGATATAATCAAAAAATTAAAAATACAAGCTTTTAAATTAAATTTAGAATTAATTACTTATTAAAAACAATCAACTATGTCTGACATAATAATTGAATACTGGGATAATAAAAAATTAGTACATACTTTCAATAAATCTGGTGATGAAGAAAAAATTTTTAGAGATGTATATAACAAAAATCGTGAATTAAGATATTGCGATAGAAGTTATTTTAAATTAAAAAATAAAGAAGATGAGCAAAGATATTTTGAATGGATAAATAAACTAAGTCGTCAAACCAGATTTGATATGTATTATGGAAATGATGAAGTTGAATAAAAATTATTAAAAATATGACTGATAAACCTATTGATGAAGAAACTTTAACTAAAGAAGTATTTCTTTTTCTAGATATATTAAAGGAAAGTGGAGTTACTAATATGTTAGGTAGTGTACCATACATAATGGCTGAATTTAATATAAATAAAATAAAATCGAGAAAATTACTTATTTCATGGATAAAAAATATTGAAAATGAAAACACCGTTTAATGGATTTGAAAATTATTTACTTACTAAAGGATTAGAACTTAAAGTTGAAAGTATAAAAGAAGAAATTAGAGAAGCTAAAGCAAAAAATAAAAATCATCTAATGACTGAAGATTATATTGAAATAGTTGGAAAAGAATTACTTAGAAAAGTACATAATTTTACTAAAAAAGACTTATAAAATGAATAAAAAGCAATTTACAACCCGAATGGAACTTTTAAGACATAGTCTTAATATTACCCTAGAATCTATGAAAGAAACTGTAAAATCTTATGTTTCTGATTCAAATAATAAAAATATAAATTTATATGAAACAGACACTATTTTACAAGAAATAGATTTCAAATCTTATTTATTATCTGATAAAATTAAAAAAATAGAGAAATGAGCGATTTACAAAAAAAACTTCAAAAAATAGTAGATGAAAATTCTAAAAGAGTAGAAGAAACAGGTCGAGCACATATAGATACATGTGATGCTAGTTATTATGGATGGGATTCTGATGTTTGGGATCATCGTCACACTATTATGAATGCCTTTAGAAATAGAGGATATAATGTTACATCAAAAACAAATCACGGTGTACTAGACATCGTTATCACTAAACCTATAGAACTCAATTAATTATGGAAGAATCAAAATATAGTATAATAGAAGAAAATAAAATGATTGCTCATTTTATGGGTTTAGAAATAATTACAGACGGAATAAATCATTTTGATACAAAATTTAATCGTTTAAAAGATTATCATAAAGATTGGAATGCTTTAATGCCTGTAATTTATAAAATTATATGGTTAGAAGGTTATGATGACCCTGAATCATATGATGAAATATATGGAGGATTAACTAATGCATTGATAGGTCAAACTTATAATGCAGTAATTTTATTTTTAGAAAACAATATTTATAATAAGATTGATTTAAAAAAATCAAAATTTAAATACTATGAAAAACAATGAAAACAAACTAATAGTAGAATTTATGGAAATTGACTATGTAGATGTTGATACTTGCTTAGAAAATAATTCAGAATTAAAATACCAAGAATCGTGGGATTGGTTAATGCCTGTTGTAAAGAAGTGTTTGCAAACAGGAAATAATACTGATGAGTGGGATGAGATTTCTAATTCTTTAAATACAATGGATAAAGAAGTAGTTTACAATCAAATAATTGAATTTATTAAACAATATAATATAGATAAAGATGGAACAAGATAAATTTTATCCAGGCGATACTATCACTTGGATAGTAAAAACTAAAAAAACTAAAAAATCTATTAAAGTAAAAACTAAAGTATCTAAAAAAAAGTCTTATGAATGACATTATAGAAGAATTAAAACAAACTCCAATGGAAACTTTTGGTTTTGATGCAAGAATCTTTGATGCTGTTAAGGCAGGTAATTATTACCTGTCTTGCCAAGGGAGTGGAGGACATTATTGTTACCCAAGAACTTTATTACCTATTGATAAATATTCTTCTTTAGAA
>TARA_R100000655_G_scaffold1922_4_pt1 | contig 19999 bp, 37 predicted proteins | sample TARA_R100000655 | Tara Oceans TARA_R100000655 (sample SAMEA2622497) | marine metagenome | biome: marine biome (ENVO:00000447); feature: deep chlorophyll maximum layer (ENVO:xxxxxxxx); material: "saline water (ENVO:00002010), including plankton (ENVO:xxxxxxxx)" | depth 90 m
GAGTTCATTAACGTTGATGTAACAGTTCCCCAGCCTACGCCTACACCACCGCCAGAAGTTCCTGAACCGACACCTGAACCTGACCCGATTCCAACTCCTGATCCAGATCCAATCCCAGACCCGACACCCAGTCCAACTCCTGAACCAACGCCTCAGCCAACACCCATTGAAGATCAAGAACCAGAGGAACCAGTTGAAGATACTCCCCCACCTGAACCTGAACCAACGCCAACACCTTCACCGCAACCAACTCCTACACCCATACCAGAGCCACCAACCGCTGAAGAAATAGGTGATGCTTTTGAAGAATGGATAACTGAAAATGATTTGGAGTTTGATTTTGGGTTTGATGATATTCCCTTTGATGATGATGGTGAAATTATTATAGACGAGTTGCCCGGTATAGAACCAGATTTTGAAGAAATAGAGGTATTCGACGAAGAACAAGAACTAGTCGAATTAGTCGAAAATGAACCAGAACTAGTCGAAGAACGAAATGCTGGGCCCGGTACGGAAGAAATAGAACTAGAAGATATAGAAGAAGAATTTATAGAAGAATACGAAGAAGGTCCACCGAATGATGAAGATATTTATTTTGATGAAGAAACCGGGGAGTGGGAAGATGACCCAGATTTAGACCTTGAAGAAGTTGATATAGAAGAATTGCTAGAAGATGAAGAAGCGCTAGATGAACTTATTGAAGAATTAGAAGCTGATGATGTTTTAGATGAAATACTTGAAGATAATCCTGATTTCATTGAAGAAGCTGAAACAGAGCAGTTAGAAGAATTATTCGAGGACAAGCCTGAAATTTTCATACAAGCTGATGATTCAGTGAAAGAGGAATTTCAGGAGGAGGTGAATATCTTTAGCGGAGCGTTTGATGATTATGTTGCATCAGGTCAAAACATAACTGTAGAAGAAAGACGAACCGTAGTAGCGGCAACTACAGTTGTAACTACAGTAGCTACGCAAGTAAGACCAGCACCAACTATGACAGGACCAAGTACAAGTATCGGCGGACCGTCTGTCGGTTCTCCGGGAGGAAGGAGAAGAAATGTTTAAGGACATACTCCAGAAATTATCAAAAGAGGTTTTATTCCTTAGCCTAACAATTGGAGGAACTTTGCTCGTATTAATTACATTAAGCGGTTCTACTTTGAAAAAAGGCATTTATATTTCTGCGATATCTTTAACAGCTCATTTAGTCGGAGTTGCTTTAGAACAATATCAAAACGATGAATAAAACTGTAGCAACAGTCGGCTCCGTCATTACGAGGATAATGGCTACGTTCGTATATCAGGCAATGGCGGTTATCGGTGGCGCATCGATTATCGGCGGCATTCCGGTATATAAAGCGGCATTACTATCAGGCTTAACAGCAACGGCTACAGTAGTACAGAAGCTGGCATTTGCGTATGCGGATGATGGCAAAATAACGTTAGAAGAATTAGATGCGGCTTTTCAAATAAACTCCGCACCTTCAAGTAAGGAAAATACATGAGCAAAAAAAATTTATACCATTACCGGGCAGACCTAAAACGAGTTGTAGATGGCGACACGATAGATGTTGTTCTTGATTTAGGTTTTGATATACACATGCAAGCCAGAATTAGGTTTGCTGGTATTAACGCACCAGAATCGAGAACAAAAGATTTAGTTGAAAAACAAAAAGGTTTGGAATCAAAACGATTTGTTGAAGATTGGTTAGGAAACATAGATCAGATAATTATAGAAACCCAGCTTGATAAAAAAGGAAAGTTTGGGAGGATACTGGGAAGGGTTTTGAATCCTGCTGGCGATTGTCTAAATGACGAAATGATTACATTAGGGCATGCAAAGCCCTACGGTGAATAATCTCAGGCACAAAAAAAGCCCCTCCCGGGAGGAAGGGGCTTTTTTTTATCGTTGAGTACCCCATGTTTCGTGACCGCCTCTCTGTCGATTGACATTGCGGATTGAAACTGATGGATTAAAAGCGCCGAATCGGTATTCTTTTCTTTTAGCTATTTCGCATTCACAAATTGATTTCCAACCGTAGCCTCCTGTGCCGTAGATGTATCTACGCTCCATTTTTAATGTCATTGATTCTCCTTTTGGTTTATTTGTTAACTCCATGTAGATGACTATATAAGTTCAGGCCCGGTATGTAAACATCATTTTACGTTTTAGTATGTCCCATGCTTCTTGTATAGTTGGGCTAAACCAAGAAAGGAATAAACCAATGACAGTATCAAATGATTTTGATTTTGATTTCAGTCAGTCCAAAGCAAAAAAGCAATGGCGTAAAAAAAGAACCTACGTCAAATGTATGGATTGTCGAGCGCTGATAGAAACATCTATCTCCGGGAGATATCCAACTTGCCCATTTTGTGATGGTGCTAACTGGTCAAATGATTATTAAGGAGAAAACCAATGAGAAATAAAACGACTGCTTTTGAAAACGATGCTAAAGCAGATAAATATGCAATGGACAATCCTGTCGAATACGAATACTATTTGCGCAGGTTAGCTGAACTACAAGATTGTCGGGAGCGAATAAAAGAGTTACGAACTTGGGAATCAGAAATCATCAGCGACATTTCAGAGATAAAACCAAAACCACCTTTCAAAGCTGTTATAGGCGGTATAGGTCGGGTAACTATATCTAATAGTAAAAACCGCAAATGGGATAACGAAGAAATGTGGAACGTAATGACTGCTAGGGCTAGAGATGCTCGTTTAATAGATAAAGAAACAGGCGAAGTATTAGAAAGCGAAATGGGAGCATTACGCCGTGTTATAGAAGAATGCGCTTACATCAGCTATTGGAAAGTAACACCACTAGTTGAAAAATATGGGATTGATCCAGATGAATATGCTGAGATTCGTTCTCAGCGTCCCAGTGTGCGTATAGAATCATAAATAGATCATGCCTAGTTAACTCCAATTAAATAGGCATCCCGGTAGGGCGGTGGGTTTTCTTGGTTTAACTCACCGCCCTATTTTTTGCGGTTAGTCGATAAACGAAATGCTGTGGCTGACATTTGTCGAATAACCTGCTAAAGTTTATTGCATGTCTTTGCCAACTACTAGCAAATGGGTTCGTACTGATTTATTGCATCCCACTTTTAAGGCACGCTTACATGCGCTACTAAATGAAGATAGCCGTATAGCTGGAAAAGTTAAGATCGTATCAGGCGTGCGCTCATACGCCGACCAGAAACGCTTATACGATGGTTGGGTTGCTCGTAAACCGGGGTTTAATTTAGCCGCAAATCCAGACCGAACTTTTGCTCCGGGCTGGACAGGTAGCTATCACATGCAACAGAAATTTGACGGCTACGGACACGCCGTGGACCTCAGAATCACTGGGAGCGGTTTAACTACAGGAGATGTAGCACGAATAGCTAAAGATTACGGTATTCGACAGACGGTGCTAAACCCTTTTGAATGGTGGCATTTCCAATGGCGTAACACATCTGGTATTTTTCCAGCCCCGGCAATGGAAGGAAAACCAACAGAAACGAAAACAGCTATTAAAAAGAAAGTGGATCTAAAAGGAGTAGGAGCGGCGATAGCTATGTTGGGGGAACAGGTACGCAGGCAACCGTTACGCAAAGGATCTAAAAACAGTGCGGTAAAAGTACTACAGGCACAATTAAACAACTTAGGTTTTCAATGCGGTTTTGCGGATGGCATTTTTGGTCGAAAGACGCAAAGAGCTGTTCGCAAATTTCAATTAGCTAACAATTTGGTTGCTGATGCAATAGTCGGACCGCTTACTTGGAGACAATTATTTGCTAAGGTGGGGTAATGAGATTAAACATTGACCAATTAAAAGATATTTTAGAACGAGCTATTTTCACATACATACAAACATTTTTAGGTTTGATGTCAGCTTCAGGTCTTGGAGTTGATATGGGTGGAATTAGCACACTTAAAATGGCGGCACTAGGTGGGCTACCTGCCGCTTTTTCAGTCATTAAAGGAGCTGTAGCCACACTGGGCCCGGTAGGAGATGCGACAGCTTCATGCTTACGGCAACAGCCAGTAGTTCCTGATGATGCTGAAAATCAATTATACGAATAGGAGAAAAATGCCTAATTACAATTTGTCGAGAACAAACAACTCTGATGTAAAAGGGGTTCGTGAACTTCAAGAAGCATTAAATAACAAAGGTGCTAAGTTATATGTAGATGGTCGCTTTGCTCGTAGCACTGACATGGCGTTAGCGGCTTTTCAAAGTGAAAACAAATTAGACGTCACCGGGGTTGCTGATGAAGCGACATGGAAGAAACTTCTCCCGGAAAAAAAGAAAGCACCAGCTAAAAAGAAAGCACCAGCTAAAAAAGCAACAGCTAAGAAGCCTGCCCCAAAAGCAAAAAAGAAATAGACCCTAACTGGTGGTTTTACCATGCCGCTTGCAAGGGTGTGGATACTAATGTTTGGTTCCCATTAAATAGAAGTAACGCAACTTTACAAAAACCTATTTCAGTATGCCAACGCTGTTATGTTAAAAAAGAATGTTTAAGTTACTCACTCGACAACCGCATAGAGTTCGGTATATGGGGCGGATTAAGAGAACATGAAAGAATGAAACTGCTTTAGAACGGTTCTTCTTCATCCTCTATGCTAATCGGTGGTTCAGTTTTATCCATGGATTGTCCGATTATTGGCATTACCGGAATGGGATCTTCTCCCTGTGTCCATTTTTTTTCGCTCGCTTTTTTTAGCATTCCTTCACCAGCTTCTATTTGCTTAATGGTTAGGAAACCTTTTTCATTAAAAAAGTCAATTAATGATTTAGCAAAATTATTCCATGAATACGGCGCTAATTGTGTGCATAATTTATGCGCTCGTTTTTGTTTTTCATAGTCTATTTCAGTCATTGCCTACCTTCTTTTTTATATTGTTCTTCTTCTCGTTTCGCCATTAACGCATCTGTTTCTCTTTCGAGTTGTTCATTAAAGGCTTCTTCTTGTTCAGGTGTAAACCCTAAAAGTTTTATTTTCATAACTCGACACCTTCCTCCTCTAGCCATATAACCATTGTTAATAAAAACAAAGTAGTAAAACCTACTAAGTTAATTACCTGATAGATATTTAATCCATTAAGCATCTTTGCCCTCCTCTTTAGGGTAGTAAATAAATTGATCACCTTCGCCCGGTACGAGTGATAGGTTAGATCCTGAATCCCATTTAACGTCAATGCGTTCAATGTAATATGTTCCGTAGTCGGCTTCTTCAACATCTACGAATATGATCTCACCTTTATCTCCCGGAGAAAGTTTTGTGTGTTCATCATTAGTATGAACTAACTCTATGCGGTTACCTTTGTTAGGGAACCAATTATCATCCGACAAACTCATCGCACTCCTGACAGATGTAGCCATCGTATTCAATCCCATCACCATTAGGGTCATGCCCAAACGTAGGGATTCTATTAACGAATCGACCACTACCGGGAGCTGTACTCTCACGACAGAAAACACAGCCATCGCCGAGATCAACTCGCTTTGGTTTTTCATAGCAACAATTCATTGCAACTCCTTTCTTGGTTTAATAAGAACACTTTACAGGTATAACCCCCATTTGTAAATATATAAAATAAAGTTTACATACCGGGCCCAATACCGTATAGTCAGAGACATGGAGTTAACAAAAAATAAAACCAAGAAAGGAAGTTCAATGTTAACATTTTCAAATGTCCAAGAGATTACAATCAGGGATACCCTCGTTGTAGATGGTGACTGGTGCGAAATAGATAGCATCAGAAAAACACACCAAGGCGAAATATACGTTTTCCGCGCTACAGTAATCGACAAACCTAACGAAAAAAGAATTTTTTCTATATCAAAAAACTCAAGAATGAGAGTTTTACGAGCAAGATAAAAAAATAAAAAAAGCCCTTCCATACGGAGGGGCTTTTTTTTATGTCTGGACAAATACATAGGCAATACTAAACTGGTTAAATGGAATCAGAACAGAAGCAATTAACTCCTGCCATTAGAGAAGGGTTAAAGCGCAAGGTTGAAGAACACAATGAAAAAGTTGGTTCTGCCCGGTCTAAGCGAACAAACCTAAGAACTTTAGGTGCTGTATTTAGAAGGGGCATTGGTGCATACCGCACTAATCCACAATCAGTGCGCCCTAGCGTACGTTCTGAAGAACAATGGGCGTATGCGAGAGTTAATTCTTTTTTATATGTTTTGCGGAATGGTCGATTTAGGTCAGGCAAACATGATACTGATCTGCTCCCGGAGGGACACCCCATGCGTAGTAGCGCTAAAGTTCAAAAAGCAACTTACAAACCAACACAAGGAATGGTTGAAGCGGCACGGCGTGGGTTGAAACTTAGAGCTGAACAATCTCCTAGTAATCGTGGAGGAACAGTCATAGGGCTTGCAAGGGCTAGGGACATTATTAATGGAAAAGAATTATCAGCTTCTACTGTTCTTAGAATGCACTCATTTTTCAGCAGACACGCAATTGATGAGAAATCAGGCGGATGGAAACCATCTGATGATAATTATCCAAGCAAAGGATTCCAAGCGCATTTGCTTTGGGGAGGAACACCGGGCAAGTCTTGGAGTAAAAAAATAAGAGACCAAATTATGAGAGAAAGAGAAAAAGGTATGGAAGAAAAAATAGAAAAAGAAAAAGGAGCAATGACCCATTTGTTAATGGCGTATAACGAAATGATGCCGTACACATTCGACGGTGCTTCAGAATTACGTCAAGACGTTATGGAAATAATACATGCGTTAGAAATGGAAATAGCTGGCAAACCTATGGACCACATGGAGGATGTTGAAACTGGTTACATGGATGATGATGAAGAAAAAGACTTTTATGACTACGAAAAGAAAATCGTTATGGAAGATGGACAGTTCTGTGTATATAACGCTGACCGTTCTCGCAGTTTTGGTTGCTACATCTCCCGGGAGAAAGCTGAAGAACGCCTACGGCAAATAGAAAGTTTTTCATACAAGGCACAGAAAGTAGCTACTGAAGAATTAGTAAACACTTATCTATTAACAGATAAAAAACTAAGTAGCACTAACTTAGCCATAATAAATGAGTTAATCGATGAGGAACTTTGCAAACGAATGATAGATGGAGTTGAAACACATTCAGAAGTAAACTTAGCAACTATCGTAAAAGCTGAACAACGTTACACAATGGGCCCGGTTTATATACCGGGAGCTGAAGATGCGCATGGTGAAACTATCGACAGTGATGAGTTGCAAAAGTCGATTTGGGAATGGGTGCGGAATGGAGATAGAACTATCTACTTACAGCATTCAGATAAACCAGCAGGTGAAATGGTAGAAATAATGACTATGCCAATGCAAACTGAAATGAGTTTAATGGTTCCCGGTGAAGGTGTAACTAAATACAAGTTCCCTACCGATACACCTTTTATGGGGGTTATTTGGAAAGACTGGGCTTGGGATTTAGTAAAAGCTGGAAAACTGCGAGGCTACTCCATCGGTGGGCAAGCACAGCGTGTTGAGGTTGAATTACCTCTATAAATTGTTTTCTTGTTTATATCGTTTAATTTCTAAATAGACTATTTGTCGAGACACTCCGCTTTCATCGGCTAGTTGTTGTTGCGTCATCTTGTTATCTTTCCATAGGTGATACCAAATAGCCCTGCGTAGTTTTCCGCAGTCTGATATTTGCTTTTGCAATCTTTCCATCGCTTCTGTTAATTCACCGCATGTAAAAAGCGTAGTGATATTTGTTCCCTCCGGGAAGTCTAGGTTTTCTAACATATTCATTTATATCCTCTTTCATTATCTGACCTATCGGTAATAACCAACCGTAAGCCATCATTGTTATTTCTTATAGGCGACCAAAAAGTTATGCGCTGTATATGTTTGCCATTGTCGTCATTGATTACGTTTGCGTCTACTATGCCGTCTATTGCCGCTTTAGCCGCTGGGAAATGTGAAGCTGGGTCTGCTAGTTGCCCGGTAGATGAAGAAGTTAAAGGAACGACATCAATGCTTACATATTCTAAATGCGGTATTTGTTCTATTTTCGCTAACCAAAAGAACTTTTCTCGAGTAGTTTTAGTGCGTGATGCTCGTTTGCTCCAATGCCAGCTCCGTTCACTGTTTAATGTCCAAGGGCGTTCGTCATCTTCTAAATGCCATCTGCGAGGAACTTTATTCATGTGAACCTCCTATATGCTGGTGATGGTTTTATTAAACCCATTTTTTTTGCTTCGCCCACATTGTTATGAACCCATGTATGGCACATTCGACAGATAGCAACAGAGTTAGCCGCATCTAGTATGGAGCCGCCTGCGCTTCTTAAAATCGGTTCATGTATTTCTGTAGACCATCGGGTGCAAACGCTTGGTATTTTTGCTTCACAATACTGGCGTTTGTCTAATTCCTCTTTTACGAAAGCCCTACGTTGGCGATTTGTTTTAGCACGTTTCTTACTTACCGGGGATAGTGACCCAGTTCGTTTCAATGGTGTTTTTCGTTTTAATGGTGTGCGTTTCATATTCCTAACCTTTGTTGGGCTAATCTGGTTTTTGCTAGTTCACAATAATCTAATTCTTTTTCTATGCCTATTGTGTGCATTCCTAGATTCCGGGAGGCTTCCAAAGTGGTTCCTGAACCCATAAACGGATCAAGTATCGTTTTTGGGTTTACCCATTCAAGTAATATCTCCATTAGTTTTAACGGCTTCCCCATCCTTCCCATGCCGTTTGAAGCATTGCCGCCATCTTGCGGATAATCGAGAACAGAGTAAATCATTTTTCTTTCTCTAGGTGTGTATATTTTATGACCGCTTAAACGACCTTCTCCGCTTCCGATGTTGCTTCCTAGTTTTCGTGGTGTTCGGTCAGTATTATATTCACCTACATAGGCTTCACCTGTTTCACCCCATACTAAAATAGTTTCATGGACCGTTAGCGGACCGTAATGCGTTGTCCACCGGGCATTGCTGTTCCCCATTTTCCAAATAAGTTCAAAACGTGGTTTACCAAACAGCTCATACAAATAATGAACATTTGAGGAATTAGTAAACGCTACTACGGTTTTAGTTTCTGGAAAATCCTCTTTTTGAAAGTCTTTGTATATCTGAAAAGGTGCATCTAAAAACAGCAAATCAAATTCATCAAAGCCACCTGTCGGCAAAAGCGGCATAATCGACAAACAATCACCGTTATAGATTATGCAATCATCGTCTGTGTAAAACGGCAACATCAGTCATATATCCTTAACACTCGCCAACAAAAATCTATCCCTCCGTATTCTTCGTAAAGTTCTGCAAATTCTTCTTTGTCGTCAGGGTGATGAAACTCATGGGCGTTGCAATACGGTGGCGATACCCAACCTTTTTCTATTCCCCGGTTTAACCATTTATCAAATTCAGTAGGCATTATCTAATCTTTCTATTAACGTTTTCATTGCGTATGCGGCTTGTTGCGGCACGACACCATTTCCATACATTTTTAATTGTGCGCTCGTTGATGAAACGATGTCTGAAACCCAGCCCTCCGGGAGCCCCATCATCCATTCAACAAACGGTGGGTTTACTCCAGTGTTGATTGTTCCTCTTGGTGGCAATCGTCTGATGATGTCTGCCCACCTTCTAATCGCAGGTTCATAAGGACCGAACTGACCGAAGATATGTGATTCTTCCTTTTCTTCCAATCCATACCGGGACCATGATGTTTCGCATCCGAAGCCAGCGGTGTCGGAAGATACTTCATTTCTAATGATGCTAGTTGATCCGCTAGGCGATACCGTGTCGCTTCTTTCGTGTAACGCTTGTCGAAACGATCTGGATAGCCTATCGCTCCCTCTTTCGCTACTGGTGTGTGTAGCAACGCAGAACCATCGCTCTCGTCTGTGTGGGGCTCCGACATCACTCGCTCGTATAAGTTGCCATTCCCATCTGCCGAAACCGTGTCGGGCCAATTCCGCACACACTCTTGCCATAGGGTATCCATCGCCTGTGGTAAGTATTGCTGAGACATTTTCGAGGATAAGCCATTTTGCGTTTGCAGACCGGGCAACTCTGCAAACATCCTCAATGAGCCATCGTTCATCATCTACTCCTTTTTTCTGACCTGCGGTAGATACTGGTTGGCAAGGAAAGCCTGCCGTAACTATATCTACTTCAGGTGGTTTTATTATTTGTGTTAAATCGCCTAAGTTCGGTGCGTTAAAATGAGTTTGCATAACATTAATAGGATGCTTTTCTATTTCGCTAAACCATTTCAAGTCAGTTTCGATGAGGGAAGATAAACCTAGTTCTAGCCCTCCGTAACCTGCGCACAATGCCCCTACTCGCATATTTGCCCATTTAAGTTATTAACTAATTGTTTTACAGCTTCTGCGGCTTGTTGCGGCACGACGCCGTTACCCATGATTTGCAAGGCGTGAGTTCTAGCTATATCTAAATCATCACCACATACATGGTTCTCCGGGAGCCCCATCATCCATTCAACAAATCTTGTATTGAGCCTGTAGTCTTTATATGGTTCTGGAGCTGGTCTGTTGATAATTTGTTCCCATCGATTGATTGCTGGTTGATATTTTTCAAAAGACGATCCAGAAAAACTAAATCGTGAATTGTTGTTTTTAACTGTCCTGTACTCCCCGGTTTGCGCCCTGTGCTTTTCGCCATCCCTGACGTCAAACTTCTCCCCTGTGATCTTGTCGGTGTTGGTAGCAACGCAAAACCATCGTTCTCTTTTATGGGGTGCGCCAACCGCTGACGCTGGTATAGTTCCCCATTCCCAGCGTGTGAAACCGTATCGGGCCATCGCTTCAGCGGCTCTTGCAAGAGCGTGTCCGTTGTTAGCGGTAGTGATTGCTTTGACGTTTTCGAGAATAAGCCATTTTGATTGCGCTTCATACGCAACACGGCAAACTTCATCAATGAGCCATCTTTGGTCATGTAATCCCTTTCTTTGTCCAGCGATTGAAAAAGGTTGGCAGGGGAAACCTGCTGTAACAACATCAACCTTTACCGGGGATGTTATTTCTTTTAAGTCGCCTAAGTTTGTAGTATTAAACCTCTTTTGCATGATCTTGTCTGCGTGTGGGTTTATTTCGCTATGCCAAACTAACTTGGTTTCAGTAAGCTGTGACAAACCTAGTTCAAGTCCGCCGTATCCTGCGCAAAGCGCACCTACTGTCATTGGTTTATTTTTCATAGATACTTGACTGTAACATAAGCCCAGTTATATTGACAAAAATTTTATGCACAGCGTTCCGTTTCTCGACTGGTTATTTCATACCAATCATGCCATATATCAATCGGATGCCTACCTAAAGCTGTTGCGTATTCGTCTGCTTTATACCAGCTTATTTTCTCCCGGTATAACAATTTGCGGTACATTTCAAGAGAACACTCTAAAGCGAATGCTCTTTGCATATGGTCCCTAGACATCGTTAAATTTAGAAACTCTATTAATGGTTTTGTTTCAACCATTGCTATTGACAAACCCAATGTTGCCACCCTCCTGCTCTATGTTCGTAAATTAGCCATGCGCTTGTATTTATATTTGCAACCGGGTCGAATGGGCTTGCTCCTTCGTATCCCGCCATTTTTGCCCTCCACGGAAAATAGTTTGATAGGTGTTGCATTAAACCTGATGCTCCGCTCGCTTCGTTGTATGCGTTTGGGTCACCACCGCTTTCACAACGCATCACCCGGAGAAACTTAGGAACATCAGTAGCAGGTCCGCCGTATCGTGTAATAGCTAAAATAACTTCGTTACGCCATTGTTCTACTGCTGGACCAAAGTTTTGGTCAGGCACAATGTATTCATGTATCGGAACGGTGATGTTTCTTTCCATTGCACGTTGCCGATGGGCCCGGTTTGTATTCGGTCCGTAGACACTATCTTGTTCTATCCCTAACCAATACTGCAAAAACTTCACCATCAAAGAGTTCTCGAACATGTCATATTCGTATTCGTATGTAAATGTTTCTACAGCTCCCCAATCAATATCGGGTTGCAAATAGGCAAACGCATGACTGGAAGAACTAAAAACTAAAATGCTTACTAATAACGCAACTATTTTTTTTCGGGTTCTACCCATTGTCCTAATTCCTTATCAAATATAAAACCATCTACAGTTTTCAAAATTAAACCATCATTAGTTTTATTTCCTTGTTGTTCTCTTAATGGAGTAACCTCACCATTACCCTCGTGAGTAATTATCTGGTTACCTATATGGGTAATGGTTTCGTTACCCTCAGATTTAATAAATGCAGTTCCTTGTGGTGCCAGCAAATAGTAAATCGATGAGGTTTCACGACCATCTTTGAATCGCCTCTGCCTAGTTATCAAGCCAGCTTCTTCTAATTCACGTTTAGCGGCTTTTACTGTATTTAATGCGGTACCGGGAGGGAACCGTTCTAACACAGCACGGTTAGATGGATAGCACTTATCATCGTCATAACAAAACGATGCCAGTGCTATCCATAACCGTAAAGCAGATGGACTAATTTTCTGAGTTAGTATCGAACGAGGTATCACAACGTAATCCTTCGCACGCCATCTTTGTTTTTTCATTATGCCCCTTTTAGAAAGAATCTACAGCAGGTTCTATATTTCCGGGAGAACTTTCTTCTAGGTCATCAAAAGATTCAACATTATCTAAAAACGTATGTACTTGTTCTAATTGGTCATCGTTTAAGTATTCTAATTTAGGTAAGTTTGCATCTTTCCATAAACCTCTAAAAATGGTTCTTTGGTTTCTTGGCAAAACGTTTATCCGTTCCCTTAATTTAAGTTGTTGGTCATCGGATATGTACATGGCGTTTCGGTCAATTTCTTCTGCCGATACTTCACCCATTCCAAATAAATCAGCGGCGGCCCGGTTTTTCGCTCTGGTTTCTGCCGTAGCTGGAATGTCGTGGGTTGCTTTACGCCCAGCATTCCGTTCCTCGACTGAGCAAGCACCCCAGCCATCAGCGTGTCTGCCGTTAGGAGCTGTTGCCCTAATTACAAACTCTGCGGCTTTTAGGTTGCCGTTATCATCCCAAAAAATTTGTCTATCGACAATGGTGAATGAAACACCATAGGCGACAGCTAATTTTCTCCACGCTGACCGTTTAGCAAAACGTCTGCCTTTTATTTCTTGCCAGTCTGCTTCATTTAATAATGAAACACAAAGGTCTTGGTATTCTGCCATTGCGCTAACAAGGTCTTTGGTACTCCCGGTAGGTCGCACCAAAGCCATGTTTTGCGGCAGTTCTATTTCTTCTGCCATTAATCCTCCTTAGTTTGTTAATGGTTTAACAAAAGCCTGTAGGGCTTCTGCGATTGCTTTTAAGAAATGCCCTGCTGGCAAATCTTCGTTATGACAAACAAAACTGATTTCTTGCTGGCTATATGAGCTGTTTGAATCACCATGATTTTGAACGGTGATTATGAAAGTATCAATTTTTTCATCAGCGCTTGCTTCAACTTTTACCTCTGGTGTTTTACCAGCATGGAAAACTGAAAAGCGAGCCTTGTTATATGAAGCGATATGTTCTCTCACGCCCCCTCCTTTCTTGGTTTAATTGGTTTATGTGATTGTAATGTTTACAGGTGAAAATCCAACAAGCCGTTATCGACAATACGATAGTAAGCCTGTCGGCGTTCTCCCGGAGGTTGCATCATTTTAGTTGCAACAGGTACGCCGTATTCGTCACGAAGCTGTCTAGCCCTTCTCGGACCGTCACCGTTTACTAGGGTACGTAGTTCATCACCACTAACCCACCGATGATCCTTCTCCATCAAATACTCATACACCGTTCTACAACTCCCGGTAGTATCACCTAATTTTTTAATAGCGGCAAATTCCATACCGCTCGTTTTTTCAACGTTAGTTCGTATCCGCTGATGATTGTTCAGCTTTTCCCAACCTCGTTGACAGGTAGGACAAACCTTCATAGATTTGCCGTTTCTTCTTTTGGTGTTTTGTCGAAAGCCAGCAAAAACCCTTCCTTAGAATACGTTTTGCCATCTCTGACTAAATAAATTTCGCTACCCCAATCACCATGCCATTTCACATGAATCATGTGATTATAGCTATCGTGGTCTTGCGGTGTTTGCGCTATCCCGAAACTTGTTGTGCCGTGAATGTCGTCTTGAACCATTGTACTAAAAACGATTCTGGTGAAATAAGCTGGATCATTAGTCCTACCTTTTCGCAACGCATCACAAACAACTTGATCAAGATGCTGACCCATCCAATGGCTGTATAGGTAAAGCGGATTTGTCTCTACGTTATACGCATCGGGTTCGTGGATCACTATTGTGTTTCTGTCACCCATTTGGTAACTCCTTTCTGATGGTACTAACCACCTATTTACGCACCCACCCGGAGATGCGCAAAGAGTTAATTAGTATCTCGTCATTTGTATACCACCACCGTTTCATTGTTTCGTAATTGATATTCAAAGCCCATCCTCTGCGTTTCGACCAGAACATGATTACAGAATGGCGTTATTTTTGTAATAGTTCCATATTCTGTTTTCATTCCGACACGAAGCTGGGATGCCTGTTTTCTTTTTGGTTTATTAGTTAACTCCATACGGAAAACATATCAACATTACATAATGATGTAAACCCTATTTATATAAAATAAAGTTTACATACCGGGCCAAAGACCGTATGATCAACACATGGAGTTAACAACTAATCAAACCAAGAAAGGGAACTCAATGAAATACACAGTACAAGTTACTGTTGAATTTGAAGGCGAGTTAGAGGTTGATGCGGTCGATTCAGACCAAGCACGATCACTCGCAGAATCAGCAGTACAAGAATTATTAGAAGCTGAAGGAACAGTGTTTGAACCTTACCGCCGACCAACCGAAATAATCGGAATGGGGCCCGGTATAGAAAAACACTACGTTATCAGCCTAACAGCTATAGACGGAAGAATAGATCAATAATGGAATACACTTATTTACAACTAAAGCAGGTTGTCGAGGAGGCACCTGAATTTAGAGAAAAAACGGCTAGGGCTTTCATTAACTGGAAGATAACTAATAAACACGAAGCCGCTCTCTGGATAGTAGGAATGACCCACGCAGGAGTTGATTTCCACTGGGATGAAAACCCATCAACGATAATAGATGGCAACGGCGAAAAACTATTCAGCGTAGTTGAAGCCGCTAAGGTTAGGCGACAACAACAAGCATGGTTTCAATACGGTGGTTGGGGATTATACGAAGATAAGGTCTACGGTAAAGCCCTTTGTACAGCAAGCGGTTTAACATATTGGGGTGACGAGGAGTTCTAAAAAAAAAGCCTCTCCTTACCGGGAGAGGTTTTTTTATGCCCAAAAACACTTGTAAACCCACCATAGATAGATTACATTCGTTATGTGGCGTTTTTAAGTGGGAATAAGAAAACAGATTCTGTTGAACTTGTAGACCCTAAAACATTAAACATTCACCCTAATAACCCACGTTTAGGGGATGTAGGGGCTATCGCAACATCAATAGAACAAAATGGGTGGTACGGAACGATTGTTGCCCAGAAAAGTACTAGCAACGTTTTAGCTGGCAACCATCGATTACAAGCCGCTATTCATTTAAGCATGGATGAAGTCCCGGTCTATTGGGTAGATGTAAACGATGACGAAGCCCAAAAAATAGTTTTAGCTGATAACAGGACAAGTGACTTAGCATCATACGATGAGCAAATCCTCTCGACATTGCTAAGTGAAATAGCGGCAAACGAAGATTTAATAGGAACAGGTTATGACGGAGATGACGTAGATGCCCTAATAGCAGACCTAGTAGACCCCACCAGCTTCAACCCCACCGACTTTGATGAAGAACCACGGCTAGACGAATACACAGAAATACAATGCCCAGAATGTGGGCATACGTTCCAAAAGAAATAATGGGAAACAACTTCAGCGATGTTACCGTCACAGGTTGCAGTCTAGAAGCCGCAACGTACGCTGTCGAGAACTGGCATTATTCTGAAGGGTTACCCTCCGGGAAGTTAATAAAAATTGGGATATGGGAAGGGCAACCCCAAGAGTTCATAGGATGCATTATTTTCAGCAGAGGAGCAAGCCCTTGGCTAGGGACACCGTATGACCTTCAACAAAACCAGTTATGCGAATTAACACGAATAGCTATGCGCCACGATCACAAAGTACCAGTCACCTATGTAGTAGCGAAAGCATTAAAGATGCTGAAAGAAAAAAATAGAAACATACAACTTGTTTTCTCATTCGCTGATCCAGATCAAGGACACCACGGCGGAGTTTATCAAGCAGGCAACTGGATATATGCAGGCGTTACCGGGACTAGCCCAATGTATTACATAAACGGAAAATGGACACACAACCGAACCGTTGCATCAAAAATGAAAAACGGAAGCCTACGCCCAGACTTTTATCAATGGGCAAAAGAAACAAATAGGACAAGGATGCCACCACCTAAGCACCGATACCTATACCCTTTTAATAGGAAGTTACGAAAAAAGATATTAGAAGAACAATACGACCCAAACAAACCACATGCGGTGGAAGTATCAACGAGCGATACGTCGTCAATCCTTGACGAAGGGGCAGGTGCGATTCCTGCACACCGCTCTACCATTGCGACAGATAACTCTGTCCACTAGGCTCTGTACATGCCTAAAGTACAAACAAATCGAACACCTGAAGTACTCGCTAAATACGAGGAAGTAATACGGCTACGATCATTAGGTTTAAGTTTTCAAGCAATAGCGGACAGATTAGGTTACGCAGGGAGATCAGGTGCAAGGGAAGCCTATAGCCAAGCAGTTACTTTATGGGGTGGCGAAGCTGTCGAGGAACTGCGATTAGTTGAAAACGAACGTTTAGATTATTTACTGCGAACGGTAGTAGCGCAAATAGAACAAGCGGTAAGGGAAACAGAAACATCTCCCGGAGAAATAAGCCAGTTAGTTAATACGGCTGTAAACATTTCAAAACGCAGAGCCGCGTTAAACGGATTAGACCCAGCACGCAAACATGAAATATCAGGAATAGATGGGGAAGCGATACAAACAGATGTAGGCGAAATGTTAAGGGCCCGGTTATCTACGTTAGAAGCAAACACCTTTAATCCTGAGATAGAAAATGCCAGCAAATAGCAATTCGACTAAAATCGATAAACTAGTCGAAACTGAACAAAAATCAATTATCCAGCGGTTAATGCAACTAGAACCTAATTGGTATGAATCACTAAGCGATGAAGAAAAAATACAGGCTATGTGGGATTGGACACTATGGGCTAGACCGAAACAATTACCTCCTCCCGGTAACTGGCGCATTTGGCTCATACTCGCTGGGCGTGGATTCGGCAAGACGAGAAGCGGAGCAGAATGGGTACGACAACAAGTCGAGAACGGAAATGCTGGCAGAATCGCTTTAGTTGGCGCTACTGCCGCTGATGTTAGGGACACAATGGTAGAAGGTGAATCGGGCCTGTTGCGCATCTTCCCGGAGAAAGACCGCCCACGCTATGAACCATCTAAACGGCGTGTAACGTTTACTAACGGCGCCATTGCAACAGCGTTCTCCGCAGACGAGCCTGATAGGTTGCGTGGTCCTAACCACGATTTAGCGTGGTGTGACGAAATAGCCGCTTGGCGTTATCCCGATGCGTGGGATCAATTAGTTTTTGGTTTGCGTATCGGTGACAACCCACGTTTAGTAGCTACAACTACACCACGCCCAACAAAATTAATTAAGTCATTAGTAGACCGGGAGGACTGTTTTGTTACTACAGGTAGCACTTATGAAAACACCGCTAACCTAGCACCTACGTTCATTAAGGAAGTTCTATCCCGGTATGAGGGGACAAGGTTAGGTCGGCAAGAGTTACATGCTGAAATTCTTGACGATGTTGATGGTGCATTATGGAATCGACAACTAATTGAAAACTGTAGGGTGAATAATTACCCTGAATTATCACGCATAGTCGTAGGAATAGACCCAGCAGTTAGTAGCGGAGAAAGTTCAGCCGAAACAGGCATAGTAGCTGTCGGTGCTGACGCTAACGGCAACGCATATGTTTTAGATGACAAATCCATTAAAGGCTCCCCGGTTGAATGGGCAAACGCCGCTATCGCTTTATACCATCGTTCATCTGCTGACCGAATCGTAGTAGAAGCAAACCAAGGTGGCGACATGGTTAGGCATACGCTACAAACAGTTGAATCGAACATACCTATTAAAACCGTTCATGCAAGTAGGGGCAAAAGAACCAGAGCTGAACCTGTAGCCGCATTATATGAACAAAATAAAGTTAAACATGTCGGTAGTTTTCCACAGCTTGAAGATCAAATGTGTTCGTGGACAACTGATAGCCAATCACCCGACAGACTAGATGCTTTGGTATGGGCAGTGACGGAGCTACTTGTAGGTGCTAAACTACCACCAGCGGTAATTCCGTTTGGTTCTACACAAGTTAGCCCTTGGGAGATTAAATGAGTGATGTCATAAAAGAACGCCCAACATCAACAGATTTCATGGAGATCGGTTCTTCCGGGCTGGTGCAATACGGCGGAAGGGTAGAGGAAGATTTCCTACGCCAACTACAGGGCAAACGTGGCTATGCGATTTACCGGGAGATGTCTGAAAACCACCCAGTGATAGGTGGCATACTTTCAGCGATTGAAATGCTTTTTAGGTCTGTCGATTGGAATGTAATGCCATCAGATTCAGATGACCAAAGGTCAGTAGAAGAAGCTGAGTTTGTTTCGCAATGCTTAAACGACATGTCTATCTCATGGCAAGATACGGTTAATAATATTTTATCTATGCTAACGTATGGCTTTTCATATCATGAAATTGTTTACAAGCGCAGATCAGGGCATCAAGATGACGGAACCTCATCAGCATATAACGATGGGCGTATCGGCTGGCGCAAACTACCTATGCGATCACAGGACACAGTCTATGAATGGAAATTCGACAAAACTGGTGGCATAGAAGGTTTAACGCAAATGAACCCGATAGCTGGTACCGGGCCTGTCTTTATTCCTATTGAAAAAGCATTGCTATTTAGAACCTCAACTAAGTTAAATAATCCAAGGGGCAGGTCAATTCTTCGTTCTGCTTATACTTCTTACTATTACCAAAAACGCATACAGACTATTGAAGCGATAGGTGTAGAACGTGACCTTGCAGGATTACCTGTAGCGTTCGTACCTCCGCAACTGCTTTCAGATAATGCGACATCTCAGGAATCAGCCGCACTTGATGAAATAAAACGCATCGTGCGGAACATTCGCAGGGATGAGCAGGAAGGGTTGGTGTTCCCTCTTGCATACGACCCAGAAACGAAGCAGAAAGCCTACGACATTCAGCTACTGACGAGTGGCGGTCGTAGGCAATTTGATACTAACCAGATCGTAGCACGCTACGATGCTCGTATCGCAATGAGCGTCTTAGCCGACTTTATCTTACTTGGTCACGAAAAAGTAGGAACTCAAGCCCTATCTGTTTCTAAAATTGAACTCTTTTTAGATTCAATAGAAGCGTGGCTATCAGGAATAGCTGATGTTTTTAATAACTATGCCATTCCCCGGTTAATGAAATTAAACGGAGTAGAAGAACAACTATCACCTACATTGCATTACAGCGCACCTAGAGATCCAGATATAGGAATACTAGGCGACTATGTTTCTAAACTAACAGCTTCAGGTGCTATGCTACCTGACGATGATCTTTCCGATTACCTTAGAGACTTAGCAGGATTACCTACAGATGAAGCTGAAGCAGTCTAATAATGCGGTAACGGTCAAATTAGTTCAAAAGAAGCGTGGCGATAACCACGAACCTAAATTTAGACCAGTTGAAAGCGATGAGTTAGATAAGACTGAACGGCGCATATATAAAGCAACGTTAGATGCTATAGAAGCAATCCCGGTGGACACATACCGCCGACTAATACGAAACCTAATGGATTTTGAAACCGTACAAGACGACCTAATCGGATTGCTACAACCTGAAACAGAAGCAATCGCAAAAGCAATTTTCGA
>TARA_R100000655_G_scaffold108196_2_pt1 | contig 19968 bp, 39 predicted proteins | sample TARA_R100000655 | Tara Oceans TARA_R100000655 (sample SAMEA2622497) | marine metagenome | biome: marine biome (ENVO:00000447); feature: deep chlorophyll maximum layer (ENVO:xxxxxxxx); material: "saline water (ENVO:00002010), including plankton (ENVO:xxxxxxxx)" | depth 90 m
GGGGAATAGATGAGGACTCAGAATAATGAAGGCAGAGAATATATTACGTAATGAAAGTAAAAAAGCCGATAAAGTTATTAAATATTGCAAAAAATGTAATAATTGCTGGGAAAGATTATTATTACAAATAGCTAAGGAGTCAAAACATAGAAGATATATTCTAACCCATCAAGATTTTCCATCATATGGAAAAACCAAAGAAACCTGTCCAAGCTGTTTAGGTCTTACTAGCTATACACAAAATGTTAAGGGGTTTATGGTACAAGAAATAATAAAAAGTTAAACGTCTAACTAAATAGGAGAACAATATGTTAAAAGAAAGTCAAAAAGAAAAGTATCTTGAATCAAAGCAGTACCAAAAAGATTGCACTGAATTTAATGATAAATTACTTGATTTATTAACACACCATTCACATTTACTATCTAGCAATAGATTTCATAAATTTGCTGAGATAGTATTACCCACCTTACTAATACACCATATTAGTCATTACTTTGAGCATCATCTTATTCACAATGAGGACTCTGTGGATGCTTTTGTTGCCAGTATAAAATCATCTATAATGGAGCATTGTAATATAGAGCCACAATATGATGATTATAAACTAATTGAAGATGTGGGGGCAGTAGCATGAATGTATTAGAATTATTCGCTGGTTCGCGATCATTTTCAAAAGTTGCAGAAAAATTAGGTCATAATACCTTTACATCTGATATAAACAATTTTGACAAGATTGATTATGTAACTAATATAATGGACTTTAACACCAAGAAAGTACCATTTAAACCTGATTTTATATGGGCATCTGTGCCTTGCTATACATTTAGTGTAGCATCCATAGGTCATCATTGGAAAGGGGGTAATAGAAGTTATATACCTAAAACTTCAAGTGCATACATGGGATTAGCTATAGCTAAAAAAACTATAGAGATTATAAATCACTTTAATCCTAAGTATTATTATATTGAAAATCCTAGAGGATTACTTAGAAAAATGGAATTTATGCAGAATCTACCTAGACATACTATTTGGTATTGTCAGTACCAAGATGACAGAGCCAAACCAACGGATTTGTGGACTAATGATAAGTCTTGGACTCCACGACCTGTATGTAAAAACGGGAATAAGGATTGCCACCACCAACCTGCACCAAGAGGCAGTAGGACAGGCACACAAGGTCTAAAAGGTAATTATGAACGTAGTATAGTGCCTCAAGATTTATGTCTTGAAATATTAGAAAACAAGGAGGTGTAAAATGAGTAAAGTAAAAGTACCAATATATTATTATATGGATGATGAAGATAATGCAATAATTGACTTTGATGCTATAGGGGATGAAATTTGTTGTCAATTAAGAAGAAAGACTCAACAAGATGTAGATGTTGTTATAACTTGTAATGGTAAGCAAACTTGGGAAAATAGATAGGGAGTTATAATGAATGATAATATAGATATGCAAGAGTTATATAATTTATGTGAAAAAGTTGAAAAATATCACAAAGCACTAAATGAAATAGCTAGTTGCTCAGAACAAGGGAATCCAATTTATTTAAGGAAAATAGCAAGGGAGGCATTAGAAAATGAATAAAAGTAAAATACTAGCTGAGTTACAGCAAGTTATAATAGGACTTGCACATTCAGATCGAAGAAATGTGTATCGATTTATGTTTCATTTTATAGATAATATGGATGATTCAACAATAGATATATCAATTAAACAATTCAAAAGGAGATAGTATGAAAATGCCTAGAGTATATATTAAAGATTATGTTTTAACTAAATATGAAAAGGAATCTAGCAAACTTAGAATGTCTGGTGGCAGTTGGACAATTAATGTAGAAAAATTTCCACTTGCAAAATACCACTCTATTCGTTATATTACGAGGCAGTATGTCTACGATATAGATACGGAAGAGGCTCTTTCTAATGGTTTTTATAAAAATCTAGGTGGAGAAAAGAAGTTAGTTGTACCTATAAAACATTGGAGTAAAAATGCCGTATCCATTTATAAAGAACATAGTTCCTAAGAATAAGGAGAACAAAGATAATGAGGATGAACAGAGAAAAAAACACCCTAAAAACATCCGTAAAAAATCATTGTGCAAATTATGACACAGGTTATAAATGCAGTGGTATAATGATAGATAAGAATCTAAATCAAATTGTAGATTCAGAATATTATAATAAACCCTGTAAGATCGCTAATGGAGAAAAGTGTAAATATTATGACAATATAGTAAGAAAAACAGCAGGTTTCTAAAGGAGGAAAAATGAAAAGTGCATTTTATGGTATCATACCAAAAACAATATTACATCACCAGAAATTAAAAGCAAATTCTAAATTAATATATGCTGAGATTATAGCTTGTTTAGAAGATGATGGTACATGTATAAAAAGGAATATTTACTTTAGTAATGTTTTAAATATTTCTAAAGACACAGCATCTAGAAGTATTGCAGAACTAAGAAATTATGGGTTAGTATATGTACAAACTATACTAGAAAAGGGTACAGAGAAATTTATAAAAAGATGTATTACCCCTATGCAGAATTTCCTATGGGTTAATCAAAATAGTGACAACCCCTATATGCAAAATAATCTAGGGGTTAGTGATGCCTTAAGAGGAGATGATGCCCTTACCTATATTCAGAATACCCAAACATTATTAAGTAATAATAATATAAGTAAAATATATACCGATGGCAATAAACCCATTACCCCTATAAATAAAAATATAAATGCTGAACAATTAATTGCATTGAGAAATGTGGCATCTAATTTTTTACATAAACAGAAAAAAAGATTTCCTCATTTATTTGAAGGTAAGGATGAAACTGATTTACTTAATAAATCAATCAATACATTATATGATTTAATTAAATTAGATAATGTTAATTATAATGTTGTTTGTGATGTTTTAGATTACACATTAGGAGATAAATTTTGGCATTCTCAAGTAACATCATTACATACATTAAGACATAAGTCAAATAATGGTAATATTAAATTTCATAATATATTAACAGCATACAATACTAGAGGAGGAAAAGTATGACATTTGAGGAGCATGGTATATTTATCAGGGGGACATCTAGGCAAGAAAAGACTACCTGTCCTAAGTGTTCACATACTAGAAAAAATAAGTCAGACCAATGTTTGTCTGTTAATGTTGATGAAGGAATATGGCATTGTCATCATTGTAGTTGGAAAGGATCACTAAATAAAAAAGTTAAACATCTAACTATTCCTATAGAAAAACCTAGCCCACCAAAAACAGAATTACCTGAAGAAGTTTACAAATGGTTTGAAGAGAGATGTATTACTAGAGCAGTTGTTGATGCAGAGAAAATAGGTTATGATAATAGATGGATACAATTTCCTTTTTACAAAGATGAAGAAGTTGTTAATATAAAATCAAGAACAGCAGATAAGAAATTTAGACAAACTAAAAATGCAGAGAAGTGTTTCTACAGATTTGATTCTATGAAAGGTATGGAGACTATTATAATAACAGAGGGAGAAATGGATGCCCTTGCTTTAGTTCAATCTGGATTTATGAATGTTGTATCTGTACCTGATGGAGCAACACAACCCAATAGTAAACCATCAGATAGGAAGTTTAGTTTTTTATTATCAGCAGAAGAACATCTAATGAATGCTGAGACTATCATATTATGCACAGATTCCGATGGGGCAGGTAAACACCTAAGAGATGAATTATCTAGGCGAATAGGTAGGGAAAAATGCTATAGGGTGGTATATCCTGATGGATGTAAAGATATGAATGATGTACTTATAAAACATGGAGAAGATGAAGTTCAGAACATTGTAAGTAATTCACATCCCTACCCGATTGATGGGGTTGTGATGGTTCAAGATATTGAAGATGATGCTATTGACTTATTATTAAAGCCTCAGCATAAGGGTTTATCTACAGGGTGGAGTGCAGTCGATCCTCATTATTTAATCAGTCCATCTGAGGTCACAGTTGTGACAGGTGTACCAAATATGGGGAAGTCAGAATGGATGGATGCTCTGATGATTAATATGGTTCAATCTTATGGTTGGAAGTTTGGTATATTCTCAGCAGAAAATTTTCCAGTTGAGCATCATTTATTAAAACTGGTAGGTAAATTTGCAGGTAAAGCATTTTGGGGAGAGAATAAATTAGATGAAAAGACAGCAAGAGACTCTATGTTAATATTAAATGACCATATTAAGTTTATAGGCACACAAGAAGATTCAGTTACTATTGAATCAATTATGGAACAAGCTAAGATACTTAATTATAGATTTGGTTTAAATGGTCTTATTATTGATCCGTGGAATACTTTAGAACATAAGTTTGGAGATGGAGAGAATGAGACTTTATATGTCTCAAGAGTGTTAGCTCAATTAAGTGCTTTTGCAAAAGTAAATGAGATTCATGTTTGGTTAGTTGCTCATCCTAAAAAAATGGAGAATGGTGTTGATAGAAAGCCTTTAGTTCCTACACCTTATGATATAAGTGGTTCAGCTAATTGGTTTAATAAGTGCGACAATGCAATAACTATCCATAGACATAAATCAGATGAGGATGATTATGCAGGTGTACATGTGCATAAAATAAGGTTTCAGTATAAGAATGGAAAACCAAATCAAGGGAATCCTGCAAAGCTAAAATATAACTTGACTAATGGAAAGTATTATGAGTATTTTGAAGAAGAACGATTTAAAGAAAATCTTTTTGGATAAGCTAGAATCTATAACAAATGATAAGTTTAGAAATCAAAGTAAGGATAGACATCTTAGACATATGAGAAAAAGATTACATGAAGAATTTGACTCTATATGGGTTAAATATAATAATAATAAAGCCACATATGACCAATGGAGTAAAGCATTGATTAAGTGGATAAACTCGGAGTTAATATGAAAGTAAAAAGATATATTGTAACTCCTGATAAACATTTTCCTATGGCTGATATGAAGGCTATTAGTGTGGTTTGTCAGGCTATAGAGATTATAAAACCTGATGGTTATATAGACTTGGGCGACACAGGAGAATGGCAATCCGTAAGTCATTGGCAGTGGAAAAAAAAGAAAAGACCACCACTAGAATATCAGCTACCTTTTGTTACTGAAGAAATTGAAGAGGTCAATAAAGGGATGGATATAATTGATTCATCACTTGATAAAGCTGGTGTAAGAGATAGGCATTTTATTGAAGGCAACCATGAGGATTGGCTTAATAGATTTGTAGAAGAAAACCCCTACCTAGCTAAAGGTTTTTTAGTAAAAAATGCACTTAGATTGAAAGAGCGTGGTTATAAATATCATCCATTAGGTAAAATGTTAAAGATAGGTAAGCTTAATTTTTATCATGGACATCATTATGCAGGTATTCAGCACACAAGAAACCATCTACTTAGAATGGGTGGCAATGTTATGTATGGTCATCATCACGACATACAGCAGTCTAGTGTTACTCATATTGATGGTGTTAAGTCTGCATGGTCTATTGGATGCCTTAAGGATATGAGTGCAGAGGCTAATGTGTGGCTTGGTAATAGGTCACATAATTGGCAACATGCTTTTGCTATAGTTGATTTTTACCATTCTGGATTTTTTACTGTTCATCTGGTTCAGATTGTAGATGGTAAAACTTCTTTATGGGGAGAGTTAATAAAAGGTTGATTTATATAAACAAAAGGAGTAACTTGTAATATGAAAAGAGAGACAATAAGAGTAGAATTCCCTGATGATGCAAATACTGAAGAGATAACATTTGTTAGAAATCAGTTATTTAAATTATTAGAAAGGCATTCATGTACTCTAAGAAAGGTTGCAGAGCATGAAGAGTGATGTATATATTGCAACTATATCTTGGGATGGTATTAACGAACTTACTCAAGGGGAGAGGACAATCTATAGGATAACCTTAGAGGATTTAATTGAAGGCGTACAGCAGTATCTTTATACCTTTGAATCAAGACATCCTTACCTTGAGTGTGCTAGTGTAGAACTAAGAGATGGCAGAAATACTATAGAGTCTAAAGATTTAACAGAATCAATAAAAACCATAATAAAAACAAAGGAGAATCAAGATAATGGATCAAAATAAAGATACATTTAAATTAAACCCAACTGATGCAAATATAGTAGAATTGCTATATCCACAACCAAAAACAGGAACTAATACTTATGGTAATTGGTACTTATATGGGGTAAAAAAAGATGGTATAGAGACAGGATTTTTTGCGACTGATGCACTTCATAAAAAGTTATCTGTATATGGTCAAGGTGCTAGGGTTAGCATTACTAAAGAAGAGTATGCTCCTGGGAAATCTGCTTGGTCAGTTGAGCATCTCGGTGGTACTCCACCTCAAGCTGTTGCATCTACAACTACATCTACATCCGTAGATAATAGAACTCACGACATACATAAACAAGTATGTCTTAAGTTGGCTGTTGAGTTATTTGGTGTTAAAAAAGGTGCTATGTTAAGTGATACCGATATGGTTACCATAGATACAAATATGCAATCACTGCTTTCTATACTGGAAGCTGAAGAAAAAGTTAAACATCTAACTAATTCTGAAGATCCTGTAGTTAGTGGCGACATGCCGTTTTAATTAGTCCCCTCTGTGAAAAAATCATTATCAAAGAAGTTAGATAAAGCGTGGGCAGACAAGGTAAAAGAATATGGAATGTGTGAATATTGTCATAAGACTAAGCCTCTTAATGCACACCACTTTTACTCAAGGTCTATTAGGTCTGTTCGATGGGATACTGATAATGGTTTTTGTCTCTGCGTTGGATGTCACGTGTTCTCCTCCAAGTTCTCTGCTCATAAAACTCCTGCCGAGTTTGTTGAATGGGCAATAGAAAAGCGTGGCATCCAATGGTACGAAACAGTAAAAGAGAGGAAGAATCAAGTGATTAAATTTACAGATAGTGATTATGAGGAGATTATAACTAAGTTAAACCAAACAGAATTTGATTTTTAGGAGGACAAATGAAGTTAAGTAAATTAAATGCAATGATATATAGCATATATAATAATACAGAGATGGATATAGATGATTTATCTAAATCGGGTTTAAAGAAAAATATAAAAGCTATTAGTAGCAAAGTAGAGTCTATATTAAAAGAAATACAAAATTTAAAATCTTGCACAATATGTAGTTATGAAGTATGTGATGAGTGTAACGATGAAATGGCTAAACAATATGGCGAGTAATTATTGCCCCTTAATCTTAAACAATAAACTATTAGAAAGGATTCTACTAGGTATTGGATTCACTTTATGGTTAGGATTTACAAATGGATTGGCGTTCATGGGGCAAAGTATTAAAATAAAAAAGGAGATAACATGATAGAAATAATGTTAATGTTTGTATTGGCACTTGTAGTCTACAATAGTAATCTGTGGGAAAGTGGCGAGTGGGATACTAATAAATCTAAATGGGTATATTGGAGGGATAAGTGAAAGTACCTGACTTTATGAAATGGGCAGAGTCTATGCAGGAAGAAGAGAACAGACTTATGCTCGTTAAAGGAGAGGAGTACACAGTCTCTAATGAAGATAAGTTTAAAAACTTTAAAAGCATTGGAGATAGAATGGACTTAAGAGCAGAGCATGTTGCTTTAATATATTTGTTAAAGCATATGGACTCTATCAGAAACTATGTACTTAATGGAAAAGAAATATCAGAAGAACCTATAATCGGCAGGATACAGGATGCACGAAACTATTTACTACTACTAGGTGGAATAATTGCCGAAAGAAAAAACACGAAAGCTTGATTCTATACAATGGGTTATTGATGCACTCGATAGCCCAATCATAGAAAAAAGAAATAGAGAGAATCATAAAACAGATGAAATCAGGGCTGATGAATCATTATTCTGGTGTCCTGAATGTAAAAGAAAATGGAATATATTTGAGGGCGAAATGTGGAGTAGCCCCGATATGAAACTATGGGATGAAAAGATATGTCTAGATTGCGATTTCCTTGTAAAATAGAAGATGGTAAGTTGGTTCTCTTAAACAGGGCAGAGTTTGATAATACTATTGCTAACCTTTCAGGCGAGTATTATATAGAACTTAAAGAAACAGGAGTTCGCTCTGCCCAACAGAATAATTATTATTGGAAGATTGTTAATATAATAGCAGAAGATTTAGGTTATACAGATCAAGAAATGCACTCTACAATCAAAGCACATTTTAATGTTGAAAGCACTAAAGTATTATCTACTAAGGAGTTTGCTCAGTTTATAGAACGTATAATAAGATGGTGTGCTGTAGATTTAAATATAGTAATACCTGATACTAAAACTCTTCTTCAATCTTCATAGACACATCAAATACATCAGGTGCTACCTGATTCATTTTTAAACTATCTTGAGCAAATCTAGCAAATAAAAAATCTGATTCACTAGGAGTTCCTGCTGAACCATCTTGGGTAAATATAAATGGTATATGACTTCCGTGAGTAGCGTTCCATAAATCATCTACAACAGAATTATCATTAAAACTGCTATAATCATCAGGCATTATATCAGATGAGTTTAAATAACTAAACTTCATGTCGTAAGACATTCTACCGCCATAAAACCCTCTAGCACCATTACTTGTGTAATCATGAAATGGTGACTTGCTTTGCTCTGATATATATCTTTTTCCAACGCTTGATAGATTAGAAAATCTTTGACCACCTAATGATTCTTGCATATTTTGTTTATCAAATATAATACTACGAGTAACATTTAAATCAGGACTTACAGGCATATTATACATCTCACCTATTAATATACACCCTATCTTTAAATCATTTGAATCGTCAAAATTACCACTATTACTGCCTTGAAACTGTATTCCCCAATCTGAGCTTCCTGCACTATCAAATGTAACTAATGTATGCCCATCTGATTGAGGGGTAACTATGTTACTATTCTGCGTTCCATTTAATACTACAGAAGGTGTTACTACTGTACCACCTGTAAATCCTATTGTCTCTACTTGAGCTTCTGTTCCATGACCTATACTAAACTTAGCATCCGCACTTGTCATATTATGATTTAGTATTGCAACAAAGTTAGTTACATAACTGCCAAAAGCAAAATCAAATCTAGTTATAACTGTGTCTGCCATAGCATCCGTAGAAGCTGAAGTATCAAAAACTGCTTGATTTAAAGGTCGCATATCAATTAAATCCGCTACTTCACTTCCTGATTTTAATCCTACTTTATTCGCTCCTGTATTAGTTGCTTGTATTTCACATGATTGTGCAATAGTTCTTCCCCTGTTTAGTATATAATTAATTCTATCTACATAAAATCTTGGTGTCCTAATATTTAAATTTGCCATTTTGTTAAGTCCTTAACTTTTATCCTACTTCTCTACAAATAATTTTTATTTTTCCTAAACTTTTTTGAATACTAGTTATCATATAGTAGTTATTCCAATTTGATCCAAAAGGTTTAATTTCGTCAATATTAAATTTTATTATATCTCCACTTTCAAGTATATATCCTTTTGATGAATTTACAATATCACAAGATATAATTTTTTTAATATCCCCAAATATGTGCATATAGTAATCAGCATACCCATCATTTGGATCTGAACCACCTGCTCCAACATCTTCATTTCCTATAGCATCGACATTCATTTCTAAATCAACAGATAATAAATTTTCTTTATTTTTTATTCCCCATTTACTTCTTGGAGTGGGTTCTGTTGTAGAATCTTGACTAGTTTGAGATAATAACATTTTATCTTCAGCAGGATGTTTTTTATAATTAATTTCCATTTTTGTTATTAAATCTGACATGGGAGTATGGCTTATCTCAATATTGCTTATATCATTATAATCTAATGTTGTAGCTACATCTGATGATGAGTAACTATTTTTTACTGCCCAATAACTACCTTCTCCGTTTGGTCGCCATTTAAAAATAAACCCAAATTCTTTTTGTAATTGTTCGAGTTTATTTTTTAAAGATACTGGTTTTAATGCCCAATATCTTAAACTCCAATTAGACCTCAATGAATTTACATTTAAATTACTAGACCAATTATAAAGATTACTATCACTTACATCATATCCTGTAAATCTAGCAAGTAAATCTCTATGAGCATGTAATCCTTTAGTAATAACTCCGCTTACTGTTGTAGTGTCTATAATAGAACTTTCTAATCCATCATTGCCTAAATAAATATACTTTAATTTTTCTAATTCTTTATATGTAGCTTTTGATTTATCTTCGTTGTCAAAATCATTTTCAACTACATAATGTGCTAAAAATTCATTTGTTGTTCCAGTTGCTCCAAATTGTTGATTATTTTGTATAGTGGTTCTAATTGTTAATGAAGGTAAAGTAAAATTAGCACTTTCATAGTTGCTTAATATATTTCTATTATCATATGCTGTGTATCCAGTAAAACTACTTGATGTATCTACAGTACCTGATGAACTAGCATTGTCTGCATTTACAATTTTTGCACTTGCTGAACCAAATAATATATTTACATTTTGGAAACTTGTACCTGTAGGTGAGCCAATTATTGAAACATTTGCTTTTATAAGAGTATTTAATTCTGTTATTTTACCATTAATAGATGGGAAGTTAAATGATGTATTTGCTGTGCCTTGACCACTGTATGCCATTCCTTGTGTGCTACCACTATGTAGTAAAAGCCTATTACTACCACTCTCATGTCCATCTGAACCTGTAATGCTAACAGGTCTTGTTTTAAAAGACCTCTTCAATGTATTGTCTAACTCAGCTATGCTACAATTACTGTCAAAACTAGAACTGCTATTCTTAGTTGCTGATGTAAAGTTAGAAGTATTAATAGGTATAAAAGCATCAACATTAGGCTCATAGTGATGAGGGGTAATTGAAGATTCAGCTTTAGTTGATATAGTTAATATGTTAGGATCGGCTACCCTAAGTATTGGAGAAGGGTAAACAAGATAATCCATGCTTGTAACTTTATCTCCATATGTATTAGCTGTGTAATTTCCATAAACAATAGGTATATATTGCTGTGTTGTGTTAGTTTTTTGTTGTGGAAATGTAATAAAATCCCACGGAGTTTTAGATGCTGTTTGAAAATTAATTATATTTTTTTCTGTAATTGAAATATCAGTTAATCTGCCATTATAAATTTGAACACATTCATTTATATTGGGGGTTTCATCAGGTTGTGAAAATATTTTAACTACTTTATTAATATAATATTTACTACCAAATAATATATCTTCATATAGCTTTTGACCTTTGTATAAAAAATTACTAACAGTAAAAGAAATATTTGAAGATTTTGCTTTTGATGTATTTAAATCTATTGTATCTCTTACTGCTCCTGAGCTGTTAATAAATCCATGATAAAATATATCATCGACAGTAGTATCTCTGTATGCAAGTGGTAAAAAATCTTTATATGTTGCTCCAATAATAGAGCCTGATAAGGCATTATCTGTTAAATCTTGAATGTAATTTTCTCCAGTATTAAATTCAAAATATGCTTTTAAATTCCCTGAATTGTTATAATTACCTTTATCTTCATGGAGGCTTAATAAATTACCACTATTATAGGTAGCAGTTCTGTTGCTAGAGTTTAAAACAATGCTCCATATTGCAAGATTTTTTAAATAAAATTTACCATATGAATCTCCAGTAGTATAGTCTCCTCTTCCTATATAAAATTTACCACCTGAATTATAAATAGGTTCTGTAGTTGTTGCTCCTGCTATATCAAGAGAAACTGTTTCTGCAACATTATTAATATATATATTTGTAGCAGATGCGTTATTATTAAATGTGCTAGTAATCACTACAAAATACCATGTATTGGGGGATAAAGCTGTGCTACCCCTCCATACAACTCTATCAGGATTAGCTTGACCAGTATTATCTCCTATTTGAAAAGTTATTTTATCATTAAAATCTTTTACTACAAAATACCCTGAGTAATTAGAAGAGTGCGAATTAGAGTCAAGTATAAATTCATTACTTCCTGATTCAGGGAAGTTAAACCAAAAAGCAACGCTAATATCTGCTGTAACACTTGTAGGTGAACTACTAGTAGTTGTTCCAAAATTTATATAATCATTAGAGCCATCAAATGCTAAATAAGACTCTTGATTAAATAATTGAAACAACCAGTTTTCATTAACATTAGATTTACTATAATTATCTGAAATGTTTTCTATCATGCAAGATTCATCCTTTGAGCTTTTTGTATAGCTGGTATAATAGTGTCTACTATTGTTTCATCTACAAGAGGTGCAGATATATTTAATGTAAGAGGGCTTTGTCCTTGATTTAAAGAATTTAAATTTTCTAAACCTATTGATTGTACTGCACTCCTAGACATTACAAATTCACCTCTTTCAGCTTCTATTAATGTACCACCTTGCGAATGTCTTTGCCCACCTACTAAACCACCTTGTTCAAATTTTTGTGCTTTCATAGATTCTATGTTGGCTAAACCTTGTGCTATAATAGCTGTTCCACTTGCAAACCCAAGAACACCGCCTTGCTTAAAGGCTTTGTTTGCACCTGCATACATATCGATATATGCCCCAGCTATTGCTAAGGTTCTAGCTACCCTCGCATCTTGACCAGTTTGATTAGCTAAATTACCTAAAGCTGTTAGCATTTGCCCCGATGCTTTAACACTTGCTTGAGCATGGGCTGTCTCTATCTCTGCACTTTTAGTCCTATTTTCATTATAAGCAATAGCAAACTCAGTATTTTCTTTCATTATTCTTCCAAAGTTTGCGTTTGTAACTCCATGTTTCTCTAGTAAATGATTTCTTTCTGTTGTTATGATGTCTCTTTCTTTTTCAATATCGGTCATGTCTCCTGTTGCATGAGCGTACCTTAAGCTAGACATAGCAAGTTTATGAGTTTGGTCTAAGGTTATGCCACTTTTTGTATTTAAAGATCCTAACTGATTTTCTAAATTTTTAATTTCTTCAGTTACTTCTTTTGTCCCATCCGCAAATAAATCTAGTTTATCTATTAATGCACCTACAGCTAGTGTTGCTCCTAATATAGCAAGGTTCTTTTTAGAGATTTTGTTAAATGCTAACATAGCTTTATTCATTAGCATAACACCTTTTGTAGCACCTATATATACTGTTCCCATACCTATTATTGCTACACTATATGATTTTATTTCTTCTGTATCAACAGAGTCTACAAATGTCTTTAATAGCTTTGCAGATACTAATATAGCAGGTGCTAATACTTGTCCAAATCTCTCTCCTAAATCTCCTACTGAGTTAGATAATTGATTTATAGATCCTGGCAATGTGTTTGCAAATGCTTCAGCTTGGTCTTTATACAAAGAGTTAATGTTTTCTGTAGCACTCTCAAATCTTTCTACACTTCCCTGTGTTCCTTCTATAGTTATACCATATCTACTCAATGCGTTTGTACTACTAAATACACTTTTAGATACTAAGTCTACAGCACTAGACAATGACATGCCTTTAGCTGTAGCTAAATTCATTGATGCTTTAGTTAGTTGTGCTACTGCTTGTTCATTATTTGTATAAGCACCAACCAAAGACATTGCCTGTATAGTTTCTTCATCTCCAAAAGCTGTTACTTTTTGCTGTTCAGATGCATAATTAAGTAACGCTCTAGACCTCTTACCTATAGCAGTTTCTAGTAATCTTTCTGCTTTTTGCTGTTGCCCATAAACATTTACTAATCTTAAAATACTAGCAGAAAATATACCAGCACCAAAACTAGCAAGTAATAACTTTGATCTCAATACAGCAAAAGAGCCACCTAATATCCTAGTCCCATGCTCAGTATCTAATATACCTTTTCTTTTTCTTTTTAAATCTCTAATGTAGCCTTTAGTAGTTCTTCTTAGTTGAGCTATAGCTAAGTCATTACCTTTCAATGCCCTTTTATATTGCTCTAGTGGTACATTTAAATCTCTTAAACTTTTACCTTCTAACTGTAACTGAACTCTAAGTTTTTTAATTGCATTTTTGTGTGTATTGGTAGATGCAACTTTCTTTTTTTCTACTTGCGTAATAGTTGATTGTGCTTTTATTAATCCCTTAGTGGCTTCATCTAATTTTTTAATAGTTTTTATTAAAACATCATCGCCTTTAGCACTAAAATTTATTGTTACTGTTTGCTGTGCTTTATTTGCCATAATTCATAGCCTCTGATTTCTTTTTCTCTATTGTACTTTTTATTAAAAAACTTTTTTCTACCCACTTACTAGGTTGCTCTCCATATGTCCCCTTATATGGTGATATTCCGAACTGTTGAGAATATATGTATCTAGATATATCTTTCTGTGCTTGTGAATTTAGCAATACATTTTTACAGGTAAAAAAGGGTAACTGTTTTGTTACTGACTCGGCAACATTAAAACTGCCACCCTCTTTGTTTCTTTGATGTACTTCTTCTGCTAATATGTCAATAACCGCATACACATCATCTTTTGATGTAAATGTACGAGTCTCATACTTTCCATTAATTTGGATAGGAATACGAGCTTTATATGGGTATGTATGATACACACATCCCTCACATTGGTCTGTAACTCGAAGGTTGTACTCTAGTGTGAGGGCTTCTACTCCCCCAAGCGTTGATAGTCTTGTATTGCAATAGACAATTCATTTTTCTCATCATCATTTAAGGATTTAATGAAATTATCATCTACACCATCAACACCTTTACGAATCCATGCTGTTCTAGCCTTAGATAGATTTTTAATTGCTACTAAGTTATCACCATCATACTTCATTTCAGGTACATCATTGCAGAAGTCTATATCATCTACTGACATTTCTTTTATTTTAACTTCTTTGTCAGTAGCTAGTTTGATGCTCTTCATTATGATGCTTGGTCAAATTCAATTACATTAGCTGAACCATCACTAACACCCTGCATAGCAACATCTAACATCATTGCATCGCCTTCATTAAAAGTAACATCTGTTAAAAATCCATCAGGCATTGATATACCGCAGTTGTTACTTGCTTGTGGTATAGCAAAAAAGTTACCTTCAGTTACTGCTGTTTGAGTATTAAGACTATTATATAATGGTCTAGTAACTGAATCATATTTAACTGTTGCATTTGCTGTAACTGTAAATTCTGCACCTCTAGCAAAAGAATGGTAACCGCTAGAAGAAAATCCTGTATATACAGCAGGGCTTTCTATTGTAGTGCTAAAGCTACTTATTACAGGTGCTTGTATCGCACCAACATAAATATCAGCAGATGTAGCACTTATTAATGAAATTAATCCAGATCCATAAGCTGTTCCATCCTCTGCATCAGTATTATTAGTAATTGGGTTTCTTCCACTTGATATAGTAGCTTCAAATTTATATAAACCGCCATCAGCAGTCATATCAGCACTTATGCTAAAACTAGTGCATAAACACCCAACCATTACTGTATTATATCCATCTGTTGTATCAGGTGGAGCTAATACCAAAGTAAAAGTTTTATCTCCTTCTGATGTTCCATATTTACCTGACTTACCAGTAGGTGTAGCTCCTAAAACCACATCTGCAACAGCAGTCCCTATTGAAGAGCCTGTTACACTTTGCATTAAAATTGTTGTTCCTACATCTTTATGAAAAGTACCTGATAAAGATACTTCTAATGCTCTAATTTCATTATCTTGAAAAAAATCATTTACATGTAAAACCCTGCCAGAGCGTGACCTATTTGCTGTAACTTGATTTGGGCTTAAACTTGGAAAAGAAACTGAGTCTACATCTAATTGATACAGCCCCGATGTTAATGTTGGAGCTGTTCCAGTTGTAGCCTCCTCTATTACCCAAGCCTTAAAATCTCTTGGTGAAAAAACTGCGTTAGCCATTTTCTATCTCCTTTTTTTTACTTTCTATTTTATCTTTAATTTGCTTTGGTATCTCACTTAATTCAACACTTTTACCTTGATTAAGAGCCACCCAATCTTTATAAGCTAAATCACAATAGTTGTTATTAGAAGATAGCTTTTCATCTTTTTTTAACTTTACTTTCATATCGTATTCCTTATTACTTTATGATATGTTTCCTAAAAATTTACCTCTCCATTCCCATCTCATAACATTTAGTCCCTCAATAACTTCTTCATCTTCTTCTCTCTCGTTAATACGGCAATTTAATAACCTGCCGTCAAAGTAGACATTATGTTCATTCTGAAAGAACAGAGCTTCTATGTGTGATATTTGGCGAAATATATGTTCCCAAGTATCCTTTTTGACTGTTTTTTCCTTGAAAGTATACGATACATCTAGTATATATTCTCTCATTTCTGCTGTAGACATACGTTCAATCAAATCCGTGCCTACAGGATTAAGTCTTATAGACTGGTTACCCATGTCTTTAAATTCTCCTGTATAAACAGGAATACTACCAGCGAACTCAGTATTTAAAAAAGTCCTAATAGTATCTAATATTTTGTCATCCCATATATTAACAAATGAAATCATCTACGAGTCATCCTAATAGAGTAAGGCATCCCTGCATCATCTACAGATTCATTCTTACCAAAAAACTCTATCTCCCATTTATCATTTAAAGTTGCTGTATCAGCAGTATCTCCTGCAAATCTTATATAGACATCACTAGCCAATGCTTGATATTGTCCATTAATTGTTTCTATATAGTCAGCAGTTTCTCCGTTATTCATTCTTTCAGCACCTAAGTTATCTGCATCTTTATGCCATACGGAATATTTAGCAGTCCCCATAGCTCCAGCAGTAGTAATTTTTACTCCTACCCTATCATATATATCGTGATAGTGACCTCTGGTATCTACTAAATTAATAGCACCACTTACAGACACTTGCCTAATAACTCCTTTACTAGAGTCCCCTGTAACTTGCCAAGATAATTTTGTTGATCCATCATTTAATGATGCTATGTTTCTATCTGCCTCTTCAAATAAAGCATTTGATATTTCAGATGTAGGATCGTTTGCTCTAATAAGAAATGAACAAGCAAGTAAAGCTGTGGTTCTTACAATCATATAGTCGTAATTACCATCTTTATCTTTAAATTGTTTTCTGGGTAGTCTGCCATCCAACCTAGAATCAAGGTATTTTTCGGCATTTGAAATATAGCGTGTTTTTAATGTTGCCCAATCATCTCCAGACTCCATTAACATATCATTAGGGTTAGTGGCACTATTGTAATAGTAAACAGCATCTAAGGAAGATTCATAAAACCACTCTCCATTAGAATCAACTACCCCACTATTTGCTTGAGCAGAGCCTAAATCTTGCCCATTAGCAAAAAGCTGTGTTACTAAACCACTGTTATCAGCCCTATATAGATTACTGCTATGAACTACCCAGCCATATAAAGCTGTTTTAGTGTCAAACTCATCTATTGATGGGAATATATCTTTTAAATCTCTATTTGTACAATATGCCATAGTGTTCCTATATTACTCTTTTATCCTCTTTAATACAATACAAAAAGTTAAACATCTAACTTTTTAATTCAATATGTACTAGGTCGTCAAAATTATTATCTTTAGTTTGTCCATCACTATCCCAATCACATCCAACCCTAACAGGTATTTTCATTACATGAGCAATACCTCTAAGCATTCCACACATATAGTGAAATGTGTCTCTATCATCCCAATCAATGGGATAGGGGGCAAGGTCTACAGCCTTACCTTCAATATGCTTTGAATATTTCGTCTTACTAGCACCCTTAGCAACTAACTCATCCTGCCTATCTTGTGTCCTTACCCCCTCTATAATGGTTACATCCATTATTTTGATAAGTTCGTTCAAGACAAATATTAGCTCAGGCTTTACACCTTTTAATCGCTCTCTAGATCTTTTACCGAACCTATACATTACTTTTTCTTTCTTTTGGATTTAACTTTTTTTCTTTTTTTCATGGGCTTCTTTTTGCCGAAACCATAGCCTTTCCCTTTTGGCATACTATTTCCCCTTTTTCTTTATCTTTTTAATTTTGCCATTTTTTGTTCTAGCAAATTTGTGTGTTTTAGTTTCTCTAATTAATTTACCTGAGTATCTTTTATTACCCCATTTCCAACTTACTGTTTTAGCCATTACCACTTTACCTTATTTGCCCAATAAGCCCCAGACATTTTGCCTCTAGCGATGTTTTTTCTATGCCTTGCTTTAAATGATTTACGCTTTGCTTTCATTCTTGCAGACTCTCCTTTTTTAGGCTTACCTGCTGTTTTAGCTCCTTTTTGCCCAAATCTTATAAGCTTTACTTTACTACCTACTTTAGCAAGAACAACATGAGATTTAGTCTTATGACCTCTGGTTCTTTTGGGTTTATTATAACCACTTAATCCAAACCTAGCTAATCTAGGATCTCTTTTGCTTTTCTTTTTTCTAGGCATTATTTTCCTTTAAATAAACCTTCTACTACATCCGCAACTAAATCAACACATTTTTCAAAAAAGATTTGCTCTTTTTCTTCATCAACAAAAGGTATGTCAATTTTTGCATTAATTTTAGTAGCTAGTTCTTCTTGAAATTCATCAGACTGAACCCATGCTACTGCTTTTTCTTTAAATTGGTCTGCTTGAGACTCTGCTACCGATAACATTATTGCTTTAAAATCCATTATTATTTCCTTGTATTATTTATTTTAATTAATAAGTAAATGATTGTAAGAAATGCTACAATACATTGTAATGTTAAACTTATATTTGTTAATGACAACCCATAGTTGCCAATACTTGCTAAAGCTACCTTTGTACTATCCATTATCTTTTTCCATTTACTCTGCTTAAAGAACCTTTTATTTCAGAAACTTGATTATCTAAATCATTAATTTCTTTATTTAACCCATCAAATTTTCTATCTAATTTATCATCAGATTGATTCCATCGATTAATTAATTTAATAATCATGCCTTCTGTATTTTCTAATGTTTCTGATTGTCCTTTATTTTCTATTTGTAAATCTTGTAGTGCTTGAGCTTGTTCATTACCTCTTTTATTCATTGAATAAACCATGAATACAAACATCGCTCCTACAACTCCGATCATCCCAGCTTCTGAATATATTGCTAAAAAATCCACTATCTTTTTCTCCGCAACTCTCTGTTAATAAAGTAATTATGATTAAAGTCATCTTCAGTTAAGACTACTTTCTTTTCCTTTTTTTCTTTCCCCAAGATAAAGGATTTAAATTTAATTCTGTTTGATACCATTCTAACTGTTCTTGCATCTGTGTTATTTTGACTTCTTCTTCTGCTATATGCTTATTGACAAGTTCTTCAATTCTGGAATTAGCACTTCCCATTGATTGCTCAAGAGATTTAATTCTGTTTTCAATACGTAAGTACCCCAACACAATAAGAGCAACTCCGACAATAATTTGCCCAAGCCACTTAATGTTAAGACTAATACGAAAGTTGTCATCAATCTTTGCCATCCCATATGATCTGTACGTTTTCTCATCACTCATGGTTTATAATATCTATAAAAATCTTCTACATTTTCTATATCTACTACTACAAATATAGGAGATACAATGCTGTTTCCAGTGCCATCTCCACCTATTATAGCATAAGCATATAAACCATTTTGATAAGGACTTTTAATTGTATCATTATCAAATAAATGTAAAAAACTTGTATCACTAAAAACTGGCAAAAACTCAGCATCTAGTATCTCATCAATTTCAATTCTTCTGTTATTATTATAATCCACTAATGTGCCCACACTACTAGTTCTATGTGACTGACTTGGAAACTTACCCATGCCATTTACTTCAACTTGCTGGTTATACCACATCTGAGATGCTTTAACAATTTTTTCAAGGTTAGCTTTAGTTTGTTTAGCCTTAGCACCTTCGCCAATCCTACTAAAAGCAGGAGCGGAAGTAACAGTAAGAGTAGCCATGATAGCCATAGTAACTGCGAACTCAGCAAGACTGTTTCCTTTATTATTTAACAACTTTTGCTACTCCAT
>TARA_R100000655_G_scaffold57552_1_pt1 | contig 19897 bp, 32 predicted proteins | sample TARA_R100000655 | Tara Oceans TARA_R100000655 (sample SAMEA2622497) | marine metagenome | biome: marine biome (ENVO:00000447); feature: deep chlorophyll maximum layer (ENVO:xxxxxxxx); material: "saline water (ENVO:00002010), including plankton (ENVO:xxxxxxxx)" | depth 90 m
GGTAACTCATGGGGTCACGTTCTCTAAAAATAATGTCATGTTGTGAGAGAGAGCGCCACTTCCTAGAGCCCCTAATATAAACACAGCACATATTCACAACACCTTTTCAGTTGTACGCATTTCACTACTGCCCTATATTAATATACATATATACATATAGGGATATACATTTTAGATGTAACAAGTATTGTAAGTATTAATTAAGTTTGTATAATGTATAGTTTTAATTATTTATATTATTATATACAAAGTAAGGGAGTACACTACAGAATGTACAACCATAAATATAAACATTGTACAAACTATTACCTTAACACAATTAACAATAGGACGCAGTAACCTATGTAAGTAACATCTTACATTTATAATACATGATAAATACTTATATCACAGCACCTGTTGGGGTACTTGTTATCTAGTGGGGCCTCTTTAATTCAACTTTCTTCGGCGTATCAATACATGCAACTCTCAATACTATACATTGATGCGGTCATCCCCGCTGGATAACACTAACACATTATTATGTATCACAGAAGAACCTTTGATTTTAATTCAAAAAGGCATTCAGTATTTAAAGAAACACTATTTACTGAATCAATGAAACCGAAAACCGAATTGATAGCAGAACTGAAGACCAACATTATTGGTATGATTCTTACACAGAAAGTGCAAGAACTACAAGCAAACTGTGGGCCACTATGTGATTGTGTTACTTGCCTAAGAGCAAGTGAGAAACATGTTGCTTGGTGTGCATGCAATAAGTGTAACACTGAGAGAAGAGAAAAAGGATTAGCGGAAATAGAAAATACAACGGAGGCATAAACATGAAAAGAACACACAAGAGAAAAGATATGAACTATAGAAGACCACTGAACAAAATGAATGTACACAAGGGATTAGCAAAGTCATCACCCAAGAAGATGATGGGCTTGAGATTGTCTAGGATGTATGGGAGAGTGAAGAAATGAATTGTGGATACTGTGGTAAACATAAACCATCGTTCTCACAATGTGATTGCTTGGAGGAGGATGAGTGGGAAAACTTTCATGTAGTAAACACAAATGATGTATCGACCTTTAGATTAGTGAGTTGGGATACTCCCGAACCAACAATAAGAAAACTCATGAAAAAATTAAGAGCAGACTTTCCTCATAAAGAATTTAGACTTCAACCACATAGTCCATATGGTTCTATAAAATGGATTCAATACAGAACACCTAACTTTTGGGGGATAAAAAGGGAGATGAATTTTTGGGGAGTGTGTGAAGAATGAGAGATTCATTTACATTAGAGAAACAGTACACAAGAAATGAAAACAGTTTCGGTCAGGTAGGAGAAGCAAAGGTTGTCACTATGAAATACAATATATCGTTTAACGAAGAAAGGCAACGTGGCTCTTTCGAAGTGTATGATTTAGAAAGTGGTGGGAATGAGTTCTATTCCGAAGGTGGGCTATGGTTTGAAGAGAATGAACTTGTAGACTACGATGGTATATTCTGTTTACCTACACCTGTATTAGATAAGTTAGAGGAATGGGGGCTGAATGTTTCAGATATGAGGGAGTCGTTGAAATGATAACACAAGAACAAATGAAACAACTGATTGATATCTTTACAGCACATCATGTAGAGAATCAACTTGATGACATAGGCCCGAACAAACCTGATGCACCTTTCTTTAACAGGCTTGCTATGCTAGATTCTATAGACGAAACTAATTATGTTGAGGCGGCTGAAAGATTCTACAAGTATAAGAACACACAGATGCCCCACATGATGAACAAGATAGGTTTGGGTCACATAGATATTGTTACCTTCCTTGATGGTATGAAAGCAATAGGTCAACTCGCTAAGGAGAAGCAATCAATTAAGAGTGAACTAACTTACCTATGGTGTAAAATGTTTGATGGGGATACCTCACCTAGTAACAATGAAAAGATTGCTGAGTTACTTAGGCAAGCAAAAGAATTAGGTTTCACTGATTACGAAACAGGTGAACTAATGTTTAATGCTAAAAAGAAATATGATGAACGTAAGATTGAATTAGAAAGACGTATGACTATACGAGTAGAACAGTTTGAAGAAACATGGTATGGTAAGAACGATGTCAATAGACGTTGGCCTAAGAAGTCTAAGAAGTTAGCATTGACTTTCCCTAAGAACATGGAATGTGTGACTGCTCTTAAGTCAGCACTTACTTACAAGTCAGGTTACCCTGCTATCAGATGGAATGGTAGTGCTTGGGTTATCCCTAATCAAAGTGAGTACGTGAGTAAAGCAATACCTATCTTCAAAGAGTTTGGATTCACTACGACAGAACTTGAGGCTATTACTTTCGATGCTGTAACACAAGTCGAAGGAGTATCAGCGTCTATAGAAGGTGACACTGTAGTCCTACAGTGGCCTTGGATTAGAGATGAAGAACTAAGAACTAGAGTCATGAATATAGTGAGAGGGGTCATGGGAAGGAAGTGGAATACTAAACGTAAGGTATGGACTATCCCTGTGTCACAAGCGGCTCATCTTCAAACAAGATTAGTTGATGTGTACCCACCACTAGCAAAAGCAATCAGTGGCTTACCTGACTTAGAGTCTGTGCTTGAGAACACCGCTGAAACAATTGCTATATCATCAGCGGCAGAGTTACATGATGAGGACAAAGTAAATGATATGCGTGAGAGATTATCAGAACAGTTTCCCGAGGGTCATCAATTATATCCTTTCCAATATGTAGGTGTGAGGTTTGCTGAACTAACAGGTGGTCGATGTCTCATAGGTGATGACATGGGTATCGGTAAAACAATCCAAGCCATAGCATACACAGCACTACATCCTGAGAATCATCCTGTTCTAGTAGTGTGCCCATCTAATGTGAAGTACAATTGGTTAAAGGAATACAACACATGGCTTCCCGAACTAGATGTTGTTGTTGTTAAGAAAGGTAAGGAAGACATACCTGAGTGTGATGTAGTGATTATCAATTATGATTTGATGAATAAACAAAAAGAACAACTCATGAGTATGAACTTTAACATTGTGGTCTTTGATGAATCACATTACTTGAAGAATGCTAAGGCTCAAAGAACTCAAGCCTCTCTAGCATTAGGTGAGAAAAGTAAAAATGTCTTGTGTCTTAGTGGTACAGCAATTACTAACAGACCTATAGAATTCTACACCACGCTTAACTTAGTAAGACCTGCTGAGTTTAGTAACTTCTTTGCATATGCTAAGAGATACTGTGATGCTCAACACAATGGTTGGGGTTGGGACTTCAATGGTTCATCTAATGAAAAGGAGTTACATGAGAGAACTCGTTCATGTGTAATCAGAAGATTGAAGAAAGAAGTTATGGATGAGTTACCTGATAAAGTTAGACAGATAGTTGATGTCTATCCTACATCTCCTGAGCGTAAGGAATACAATGATGTTAAAAGACAATGGATAAATCAGTATCAGTTTCACAAAGCAAACGGTACATTACCTGCTGGCTTTGTATTGAATATGTTAACTGAACTTAGACATCATTGTGGTATACTAAAGATAACTGCGGCTAGTGAGTGGGTGAAAGAATATCATGATGTCACAGGTAAACCATTAGTAGTCTTTGCTCATCACAAAGATGTAATAGAAGCACTATGTGAGGAGTTACTTACTAATGGTAAGGATGAGAAGTCATTGAGGATAGCAAGGATTACAGGTAGTGTGTCAGCAGAAAGAAGACAAGAAAGAGTTGAGGCATTCCAAGCAGGTGAGATAGATGTTTTAGTTTGTTCTACAGTTGCCGCTAAGGAAGGACTGACTTTAACTAGAGCAGACACAGTAGTGTTCATTGAACGTGAATGGACTCCTGCTTGGGAAGAGCAAGCAGAAGATAGAGTCAATCGTATTGGTCAAGAATCACAATCAGTACATGCTGTATACCTTTCAGTGGCAGGAACTATAGATGAAAGATTCAATGCAGTAGTAGAAGAAAAACGTAAGGTAGTACAAGCAGTGTTAGATGGTGGTAACATGGATGAGAGAAAAGGAATAGCCAATGCATTATTACAAAGCATGGTTGATGCAGGTGACTTACCTGCTGACTTATTAAAGAAGGTGAAGAAAAACAAAAAAGGAGATGAATGAATATGGAAAATGAAAAGATGAAAGAGAAGTATAGAGAGGGATATAATATATACAAATCAGCGATAGAACAGTTCGGTAATAATGATACAATGGATAGTCCTATATGGTGGGCGGCTAGATATGCGGCCCGAACCGCTGTAAGTGAAATGGCTATGTGGATTCATAATACATTTGATTTGACTGATGAACAACAGGAAGAACTACACAGTTTGATGTGTCATGTAGGGAGTGATTGAAAATGGTTGAAGAATATACATACAATAGAACATGGGATGAGATAGAAGAAATGCTAGACAATGCAGAACGTAAGCAACACTACCACTCTATCAAGACAGGTGATACCTCTCTTGGTAAGAAGGAAAGAATGTATCATGCAAGAGCATTCAAAGGATTGGAAGGAGTAATCAATGCATTACGCTGGACACTAGGAGATAGAAAGATGACAAGAAAGAAAGTACTAGGAGATGAGTAAGATGATATGTATAGTAAAAGATTGCATGAACTTTACACATAGAGGGTTTAGGAAATGCTTGGAGTGTTTAAGAGGCAACACTCCTGATAAGAGAGGTGAAGAAGAATGAAACAATATAAATACGGATATTATAGATTGAAGAAAGAGAATGAAAAATTGAAAGAACAAGTGCAGGAACTACAGAAACAGTTTGATAAATTATGGAACATATCAACAGCAGGTGGTTTCTATAGAAAGGAGGACTAAGAATGAATTACGAAGAAGCAAAAAGATTAATGGAAACGGCAAGGAATAAAGACAAGGGTAAACCTTTAGATAAAGCGAACACAAGATTGTATGAAGTAAATGATTCAGCGTACATGCATCCTGTGTATGAAATAAGATTACACGGTAATACTATAATCAGATTAATTAGTATCAACACAGTAACGCTATATGAGTTATCATCATGTGGTTGGAGAACTCTTACTACTAAACAAAGATTGAATCACTACACTCCCTTTCTTGTGTATCAAAAAGATTGGGATTGGTTTGTAGAAATAATACAACCTCGTGGGGATAAAACATATGAGTTTGTAGATAAAATGGTTATACATCAGATGACTGACAACCTTCATCATGTGTTCGTAAATGATAAACGTGTGGGTGGTACACGTAATGATTAGGTGTACACGTAACACATCATCACGAGATGATAGTCGCCTAATAATACATGAGATGGTTGAAAATAGATATTCAGTATTTAAAGAAACAGTATTAACTAAACCAAAAATGGAGGAAATGAAATGATGACAATGGATGAAATAAATAGTTCGGAAAGAATTGATAGAATAAAATCACAGAAAGCGAAAGCGTTGTTCAAGCACATGCAGTTTCACAACTCGTTCTCTATACCTAGAGAATGGGATGTGCCTACGATGTTTGTGTTACACATAGATGATTCAGAAGACATCATCACAAGTGTGGCTGAGTGTATGCAATTCCCTGTGTTTCTTAGGTCTTGCCCTGAAACACCTAGACATGGTGTGATAGAGTCAATCAAGTGTGATGATGAGCAATCTCTGTATGAGAATTTTGAGCAACTTAGTAACAAGATGAAGGAAGTTGACCCTAATGGTTGTATGATTGCTATGCCTTTCATAAATGCAACATCTAGTGCGGTGATTGCACCTTCTTCGATTATCAAGGATGGTTATGAAGATGGTACAGGTTTCTATCATCCCGACAGGTGGTTCACAGGTTATGCTATCTTTGGGCCTAACCACGATGGTGTCACAGCGGGTCATGGTTTTCAATTAGGTTTTCCTTTGAGGACAAATGTAAATGACAATAAAATACTCAGGGCTCTTTCATTCGACCCTAAGGTACACGAATTAGAGTTTATATTCAAATCAGAAGATAGATTAAAAAACGCTAATGGTGGTGTACTAGGTTCATCAACACATTTTGAATGGAATAGAAAGTATCTCACACAGTACAGACATGCACCTGAGCACATAGAAATTACCTCACCACCTCAAGGAGTTGATACTTACGGTATGATTCCAAAGGGTGTAGTTGTTGCTAGAGAAGTGTGGGAAGCAACAGGCTTAGAAGAAGTTGCATGGTTAGAAGAAAACATCACTAAGGAGAAATGCCCCGAAGGTTTTGTAGTTCAGGAAACAGGTGGTAGTTTACTGTCACACATTTGTGCTCATTGTAGGGAACAAGAAATACCTTATGTAGTGGGTAAAGTAAACGTTGATGAAAGATGGGTCGAAGCCGCTATGGGTTGGGTAGTGCTTGACCCCAATGGTGATTTTGAACCAAAGCCATACAATCCATTGGCTTACAAAGACTACTTCTTAGAGGGTGTTAGACTAGGTAACAAGTATTGGAGTAAACAACAAGGTTGGTTCGCTACATTCTTTCATCAATGGATGGCTTTACCATATGGTAAACCACAAGATGTAGCATTACTAGCAGGTGTGTTTACAGCATGGTTAACCAAAGCAGTATTAGCATTAGGTTTAGGTGAGATGAGGCACGCTCAATCAAGACAAAAGAACTCAGGTGCGGCATTGTTTTCAACCATCACTGCTTGTATGGGTGAAGACCTATGGGAAGAAATACACGGTGCACCACATCTATCAAGTTCAAGAAAACATTACTACATGGCTATGGGTAAATTAGAGATTGGTTGGGATGATGCGGCACTAATGTTTGATTACCTTGCTAAAAATTATGCTAAAAATTGGAGTAAGTCTTACGGTGGTAAAGCATGGCAAGAGTCAATGCTTAGAGGTGCTAAACTAGCAAGAGCATTGAGTGTATTCGAGGCAGACTCCACTGATGACAACCTCAATGTGTTAATCGGTGCGGTCAATGCTTGTGAAAATGCAGAGCATAACAATGGTTTCTTATTCAACAAATGGTTAAGTAAAGCGGCATTTGACTCAGGAACAAGTGGTTTTAATCCAAGAGATAACTTACAAAGTATGTCACAGACTTATGATATGGCTAGACAATTCATTGATGACTCTTTTGATATCGGTACTCCTATGGTGAGTGCTGAACCACCAGTGAATGATTGGAAGCCTTTACTTGAATATGTAATGAAAAAGACTCCTAGTTATTGGAGAAAATCACCATTATCAATCAACAAGAATGCACCCGAAGTGCTACGTGATGTGGCGAAGAAATTATCACATGGTTGGAGACATGGTGAGAGAGGTTCACATAATGACCCACACAGTGTTGACTTCATTACTTGTGGTGTAGATGGTTGTCATACTTGTAATACATATCATCAATATCTGTCAGATAAAGAGATTATTGCTGAAGCACCGATTAAATCTGAGTATGAAGGTTTAGAAAATTTGGTGATTGCCAAGCCTAAGTTAGAAGTGTGGTTGGCAGGTACACAGTCACATAATACAACGGTGAAAGATAAGATTGATGCTATGGTGGCAGGTGAATGGGTTCCCGATGTGACGGAGTTCCATGCTCTATTCTCAGAGTTAGAGCAAACAGATATAGAATACAATATGTATATGGGCAAACTATCCAAATGGCTCATTAAAAGTAAGGATGTACTTACAGAAGAATTTTGGATTAAATTAAAAGATATGGAGAGTGAATGATATGGGTAAGAAGAAAAACAAGATAATAAACAACAAGTGGTCTAAGGTTGGTTGTCACACAGGTAACATCTTAGTCTTCAAAACAGATGAAGGAATAGAAGTCTACGGCGGTGGTACATCTAGGCAAGGTGGTTATGACTTGATGTCACCTCCACCTGAACTAGCAATTGGCCCTAGACAAGTGATAGGTACTTCATCAAGTACCAATGTACCCGATGGGTTTACATGTGGTGATTACATCGCTAAGAGTGTACAGAAAATTGCTATTGACTTCCCCGACTTTGACGTACCACAGGATATAGATAGAGAGTTTTGGGTTGCATTAGTACACGATATCAAGACCAAAGGTATCAAGAGAATATCCACACAGTGTGTCGGTGGTCATGGTAGGACAGGGGTTCAGTTAGCCATTCTATATCACATGTTAGTTGGTGGTGACTATGCTGATGCCAATGCTTTGATTAAACACGTTAGAGGTTTGTATTGTCACCACGCAGTTGAGACAAAATCACAGCAACAATACGTAGCAGATGTATGTCAGATACCAATGGGAGAATCATTATTTGAAACAGCATCGAAATCTGTATGGGGTCAACCTAGTAAGTCCTATTGGGAGGATTTTACTTACGGTAGTCTTGACCTACCTATAGATGATGAGGATGACATAGTAATGGAAGAAATAATTGTTACCGATAACGACATACCCAAAGGCTTCGATTTATTAGCATGTACTAATTGTGGTCACTTTGAATGGTATGGGCCTGATGATATCTATCCAGCATCATGTCCTGAATGCGGTAGTGACAATTACCTTGATGTTAGTGATAAAATAGAAAACCCTACAGATACATGCGTTGGTAGTGATATGGACTTCTCTTTCTTCGCCATGAGTAGAGATAAGATAGGGTTGAGTAAGTATGCACTTGCTTTAGATGACGGAAGGAATGTGAGAAACTTAAGTGAGATTCAGTGTAAGAAATGTAAGAAGTATTACACTGGGGCTTTTATGGATGAGAACACATGGACATGCATTGAGTGCATCAAGAACACAAAGAAGAAAAAGAAAGGAAAGAAAAAGAGTAAAAACCAAATGACTCTAAAACAATTTGGTAAAAACAAAAACAAAAAATGGAGTGATAAAAGATGAATAAAAAATATGGAGAAAGAAGATTACAAGTAAGATGTGATTATGATAAAAACAAAATACACATACAGGGCGTGGGTGCACCTACATTGACTGATGACAACCCGATGTATCGTGAGTATGGTATGGCATTAGAATTACGTGCCCCACCTGAATTAACAGATTGGTTACGTGAGCAAGAACCTACGAATCGTAGCCCTGCTAGTGGTTCAATATATTATATACAGATGGCATTACATCACTATGCTGTGAAAGATAGTTATCAATTTATAATGTTCGGTAGTAACTTGAATCACCCCGAGGGTGCGGTAATGGACATGGAGTTTGAGTCTCCCAATGTTCAAGCACTGATTAAGTTTGTAGAGTCACAAGAACCCTCTAAAAATATGCTTGTTGTGTTTGAGTCCGACATCGAACCTTATTCAAATCCTTGGGAGAGTGATGAATAGTGGTTGAACTAATTGACATACATTTAGAATTTTTAAGTCAGCAAATGGATTTCATTAAATGGATTAGGAAGACACACCCAAGCACTTACAACAGACTAAAGAAAGCACACGAAGGGGCGATGAAGAATGATTGACACAGACAAATACGAAGGACATACAGAAGGTAAATGGATATTGGGCGAATACAAAGGTCGCCCATCTATCTCAGCCGTTGAAGATATAAAAACTCCAACATGGGTGAGAAACATAGCGAGAGGGCTTAACCCAAGCCAAACAGCAGACCACGCACTCTTGTTAGACGCACCACTTCTCTTAGCAGAAGTCGAGAGGTTGCGTGAAGGACTACAAAGTATGCTTGATGATTTAGAAGCGAGGGAAACTAATATGTATATTATGTGGAATCACATTCACTATTTACTCAAAGGAGATGAAGAAGAATGATTGATGATGCACCGCAGATATACAAAGACATGTGTGATTACCTCGCACCTTATGTGGATAAGTTAGATGGAGTACCTATTCCATTTAAGACACTAGAATATCTAAACACTAGGAGAGATGCTTTATCAAATGCTTTTTGTCGTGCAGAAGATACAGCGGGTCAACACCTCACATGGTTGCAATATCATTACTTGATGTCGAGAGAATCATCATTAGTTGACATGGTTGCTTGGGAAACATTGTATAAAGAACTTGGCGATGACTTAGACATCCCCATAGAAGTTTTTGAATGCCTAGAAATATCAATGAGTGCCGACCCCATGAAACCTATAATCACACCATTGGGTCTAAAAGCACCACTACATGATAATAAAACTACACCTACGTATGTGGCGTTAGCACTTAAATTTGCAGAGGAAAAGGATTGGGATATCACAGAAATGTATCCACCCATATTAGGTTTGGAGATGGAGGATGTCAACATAATCAACGATTACTTATACAACATGACGGGTATGGAAATGAATGTATTGAATGAACTAATGAGTAGTGCTAAGGGATTAGAGGTGTGGTTAGCGTGATACAAGATGATAGTCCTCTGTTGGAGTGTGTGAAGATAATAGATGAAGGTGTAGGAGAGCCCATGCTTGAATCACCCGAGTTTGGTATACATATAGTTACGAAAGAATATGAGTGGATACGAGATGACGATATTTGATTATTCAGTATTTAAAGAAACAGTATTAATTAGAATAAAAAGGAGGAATTGGAATGTTATTAGAATGTGAATTTTGTGGTGAAAAAGGAATGGAATTAAAAATAGGTAAACAAGCATATGTTAATCCCGTTACAGGTGAATGGGGGAGTGCTGACTGTATTGAAATGAAGTGTGTACACTGTGGTGTACATGAACCTTGTGAGTCTGATGACCTTGTTGGGTTTATGATGGAGATACTCAATGAAAAAAATTACTCTAAGGCTATGGTGAGGGCATTGAAGATAATATGGGAACATGAGTACTTACAGGATGTAAAAGAATGAATGAGAGAAAAAGGAGGAATAAAAAATGAAGAAGATGAAAAATAAAATAGATTGGACAAAAGAAGAAGAAACATGGTATGATGAAACTAATGGTGGCCTATATAGTAATGAAAAGTTGAGCCAGTATACAATTACTTTCGATAAAGGTGATAAACACACAATTGGTTATAGAAATAAAGGTGGTGACATATACATATATCGTATGAATCCTAGTTATCATCAAGGTAAGAGTAAAGAAACACTACGTATTGATGGCACTATGGACTTTCAATATCATCAACAGGATGGTCATAACAACCTAAATGCCTATACACAGTTTAGAAAGCATATAGGGAAAGATGTAGATATTGTGATTGTTAAGTTTAGAAAGGATAAAATCAAGCCCGATGATTATAAACTTGGTAATTACTATGGTCGTGCTAGAAGAGTTCCATACAATGAATTACTAGAAGTTGTTGTGGAATTAGGTGATGTGTCTCAATATGAAGAGGATGGTGTGGTGACAGTTGACCACAAATTGAAGAATGAAAAAATAACAAAAGTGAATAGAATAGAGGAGATGATAATATGAGTGGAGAATGGAAAGGTTGGAATGATTGGAATGGATATGAGGATGCAGGTATAGTTGAACATGATGTTGACTTCAGCGATGAAGATATAATCATAGACCATGCCATAGGAAGAACAAAGAAAGCGATTGGTAAATGTTGGCCTATGGATGCGGCACTAGCATACACGTTAGTGAAAGCAGGGCCTCATGCAGAACTTACATGGGATGACATGGTAAATGATTACACTAAGTCAGCCACCATCATGATGACTGGTATAGTGGCTAGAGATTGGTTACCCAAACTTAATGTGGAATCATGTGGACATGATGAAATCAATGGTTACATACACAAACTTGTGGCCCCAAAAGTGATAACAGATTCTGATGGTAATAAAAAATTAGCACCTCAATACGGATGGAGTTCTAAAACAATGAGACAATGGTTAGATGACGTAGAGGCATCTGATGAATTAAAGGATAAATACTCTGAGATTAGACTATCAGATAAAGTTTCAATCACTGGTAAAAATTTACTAGAGGATGATTACTTCGCTGAATTACTTGACATCATTAAAAATAACTTTGATTCATTCAAGTGTGTAAGTGATGATAATTGGGTGAAAAATACACATGCAACTAAAGGTGTATGTAAATGGGCAGACGATGGTGATAAACAATGTGTCCACCACGATGCACCCAAAGAAAGATATTGGGCTTTATACAAGAATGATGATGGTGATTTTGAAACCATTTGGGATAAAGATAGATGTGAGGTTGGATGGAATAACAATCAATGGTTTGACTTTGTAGACACTGACAAAGTAAATCGTGATAACATAGTGAGTTGGGATGAAGTCAGAAGAAGTATGTCACATAAAGTACCGAGAGATGAAGTGCTTCAGTTTGTGAGAGCAAGCCTTTCTCGTATGATGAAACGTAAAGATAACATTGTTCTCAAAGAGGGTATTGGTAAATCAGCCGTTCACAAATGGAATGATTGGGCATGGGTAACAGAAATGACAGCCTATGTAAAACTGACTAACAGTAAAAATCGTAAAGAAGGTGACACAGAAAATGGTTGGACTTACACCAAAGTACGTAGCAGAACAAGTCATGGACATGAAATTGCAGACTTTGTGTGGAAGCCCACTAAGGATATTCATGATTACTATGTGAAGTTTAAAGTCACAGATGCGTACTACTATAACTATGACAAAACCGATTTACAATTGTTTTGCTTTTCATCTAAAACAGATGCAGAAAACTTCGCATCAACTATAGGGAAAGCACACTTAGATAACAACGGACATTACAGTAAAAGAATCCACAAGGGTCATGAGAAAATACCTAAAGGTAGATTCTTAATAAAAAGTGTACTTCGTGATATGACTATGAAAGGAGAAGTAGACCCTGATGATTACATGTCTCCACAAGAAGTTATTCAGATGTTTAGAAATGCATCACCTAGTGTGTTAGAAGAACATTTCGATAAGTTCGAAGACCTTCCTAATTATAGGTATGAAACTGTAGAGGTTGAAGAAGAGGTGGTAGCGTGAAGTATAATATTACTTATTTTCCTGAACAAATCATAAGTCAGAAGATATATGATTATCTAATACAGGAAGGAATTGAATTCGAATATGACGAGGTGACAGCATGAGTTGGTGTTGTGAAGGACAATTAGGGAATCATCCATGTGAACTCGATGTCGAAGATGTAGGTCATTGTGATTTAGAACATGCGGTATTACATGTTTACTGTCCTAAATGTCAGCGTCAAGGGACTTGGACTTTGTATGCTGATAAAGAAGAAGCAACTCTTGAAATGGGTGAGGTGAGAACATGATTGACACAGACAAATACGAAGGACACTCAACTGAATACAGTTATGAGATAGTGAGTGTAGATGATGACAAAGAAATGGATGCTACCTATGCACTACTGAATGACGCACCACTCCTACTCGCAGAAGTCAAACGATTGCGTGAAGAGAAAACTTTCCTATGGGAAACTTATCTCAAAGAAAGCGCAGAAGTCAAGCGGTTACAGAAAGAAATCGAAGTGCTATCCAAGTATCGTGATATCGTAGTGAAGTATGATGATGCACTGTTAGCAGATGGTGACACAGACCCAAGATGGAGTGAGTTATATGCCTAAGTTTTGGTGGAATGAATGATTGATATAGAAGAGTACATAGATGTTGATGATGTCACCCCTAATGGGATATGGATTTTAGATAGTGGTCAAACCATTGACCTCCGACATGTTCAATTAGAACTTCCCGATGGGATAGGTAAGGAGTGGGTACAAGCCATCATGACAAACGCTGAAAGTGTTTATGATACTTGTCCTTCATGTGGTAAAAAGGTAGGTGAAGATTCAACAATAATTAACTTAGAAACACATCACTACTTGATAGCGAGATGTTGTGGGTCATGGGTACTAATTAAAAACGAGGAAATAAAACAAGAGGAATGGATATGAATGAAGATGAAATAAAAACAGCAGAACTGAAAGTGTGGGCGATTGAGCATTTTAACCAAATGGCTATGCATGCCATATGGAGACCCGATGGAACTGGGTTACGTTATCGTAAGACAGCGGACAATGCACTAACACTAGAACATAGAGTCGACCACCCTGATTCATTAATACATCACGAAAAGATTGTGAAGTTATATGAATCAGTGAACATAGAAATAGAAGACGATAGCCCTATGGTTACACCTGCGGCACTCTCAGCAGAAGAGGCGTACCGCATGGAGATACAAGAGAGACAAGCGATTGCATCAGCATGGAGTTGTCAGTGTGGGGTTAAGTTATCTGATTTAGAACTAGATGAGGCAGTCCCCACATACTTAGGTAATAGAGAGATTCTATTGGATGATGGAAACACACAAGAGATAGAAGACTGGGCATTCAGATTAGCATGTAATAGTTGTGATGAAATCATTAACATGAATCCCGATGATTATAATTTATTAGCGGGCGATGAATTGTTTATGAGATATAAAACATCAGACAACCAATGGGTGTATGCTATGACAAGACAAGAGATGCTTAAGTATGCAGACAGTGGACGGAAAGGGATACTGGTTGGAAGTAAGTGTCCACTAACACAGGGTAAAGTACCACCTTGGGTATGGGGGACTTATTGTAAAGCGTACATAATATCTGAAGGTGAAGAAGAATGAAGTGCCCGAAGTGTGGTCGTTCTGATTGGTGGTTTTTCAATAAGTGTCAATTGTGTGGCGAAGAAGGAGATGAAGAGTAATGGGTGAAACAGGAGTATGGCGTACATCAAGTATGGAAGGTAATTGGAAAGATGGAAAAGGCGATGTGGCATTACGCATTGTTGAGTTCGCAGATAACATATGGTTAGACCTACGTATAATGAATGTCACAGGTGGTAAAAACCAACACACAAGACATGGTGTGCGTCTCACTATAGAACAAGCAAGAGAGATGCTACCTAGATTACAGGAAGGTATAGTCAAGGCCGAAGATATGCGTGAACGTGGGGAACGGTCAAACTGACTTTCAGTATTTAAAGAAACAGTATTTACTGATTTTGATGAACAGAAAATTAAGATTGGATACTGCTACGCAAAAATACATAGTATATAAAGCAGAATTAAAATGGAGGAATAAAAGATGATGAAGAAAATAATGATAGGAATAGATAGATGGATGATAATAGAACACATAGGCGCTGATACATGGCAGATTGTAGAATCACATAGATGTCATATACAGGGTGAACAAGGAGACATGGTAAAAGATACTAAAGTCGGTTGGGTTGTATTTAGAGATGCTACTTGTAGGATACCTAAGTATAGAGTACCGTCACATGTATTAGTAGAAGACTATAACTTAGGAGAGGAAGAATAATGCCTAGAATGAATAAACATGCTAGACTAAGAAGATGGATTACTGAGGCTTTAGGTAAAGAGATTATGACAACAAGTCAGATACAAAGTAAGATATCTAATAGAACATATGAGACTTGTGGGAGATTGAGTAGAGTAAAACACACACCTAGTACTCAAAGGTTAAGTCAGGTATTGAATGTGAACAAAGAATTTGTTAGAGTGAATAAATATGATTACCCTGCTGAATGGAGAATGAGAGAATGAAACAAGTAAGTGAAATGGAATGGACAGACGGTACAGCCAAGGCATTGAAGAAGTTGGCTAGTGCTATTGAGAAACAAGAGAAAAGTAGACACACACCCGATGAAGATTACTACAGTAATCCTGAACTAATGGTGATGGACATGCTCACTGGTAGTACTGTTATGTTACAGACTGAGCCACACACAGGAGGTAAGACTCATGGTAATGGTTACAGAAGATGTGCTTCGGTGACACAAAGAATACCCGCCAAGATGCAGACCAAGAAGATGATAGGTAGATTACTTAGAATGAGTATACGTAACTTCGTATCATTAGATGCATCAGATGATGAGTATAGTGTTGTTGTTGCTAAAGCAATCAAAGACATAGCGGCTATGTTAGTAGATGAGAGTGAGTGGAGTGTTGAGGAAGATAAGTATGCTGGTGCATTACAATCAGCAATATCTGATTTGATGGAACTGACCACATCAGTAAGAGCAGGTGACTCATTACTAAAAGTTGAGGCTATACCTATGAGTACAGCACACATGGATGTGAGTAAGATAGTGAACAAAATAAAATTAGAGGAGGAAATAAAATGAAGAAATATCTATATGAATATACTAAAGAAGAAACAGAAGACCCCGACTGGGAAAAAAGTCTAGGTAAACTATTCAGATACCAATACGGATGTAATGGATGTGGTGGTAGTTTCGACCCTAACTATGGTGGGGAGATAGAAGAAGAAACAGGTAGACTAAACATGTGTGGTAGTTGTTTAGACAACGGGGTGAAAATAAATGCCTAGAAACCCTAGATATGTATTTGAATGCATGATGCAGTTACCACAATGGTTAGAGGAAGTAACAGGTGCTAAAGAAATACCACTAATAAAAGACACACATCATATAAAATATGTTTACGATGATGATGCTAAGTGGCCTCAATATCTACCATTAGAAGGTTATGAAATGGTCACAAGATTTGTGGAGGTGACAGTATGAACATATTTGTATTAGATGAAAACCCTGTTACTGCGGCTAAGTACATGGATGATGTAAGACTACCTAAGATGTGTGTAGAGTCAGCACAGATGATGGCATCAGCCCTGCGTAGGCATGGTGCTACTGATGAACAGATGCCACTTACCAAAGCAGGTAAGCCATACAAGGGAGGCTACAAGCATCACCCTTGTACAGTATGGGCGGGGGATAGTCGTGTTAACTTTCAGTGGTTGGCTCGCCATGCTCAAGCACTACTAACCGAATACTCAAACCGCTTTGATAAAGTTCATGCTTGTAATGGACCTATCCATATCATGTCTTGTAAAGATTACATCATTCCCGAAGGTGGACTGACGCAGTTCGCATTGGCTATGCCCGATGAATACAGACCCGAACCAATTGACGGTGAAACAGTGTATCATGCTTATCCTAAATTTGCAGTTCAAGCCTACAGGTCTTACTACAAATCTAAGCAACACAGTAAGGGCGGTGTACGATATGTCCGAGCCGATGTTCCTACTTGGTGGGAGGTGACAGCGTGAAAACTAGATATAATTGTTACCAATGTAATGAGCCTTTCAGAACCTCATCTGCTAAGATGACGATGAAAAGACCCACTTGTCCTAAGTGTAGAAGCGTCAAACTACGCTCTACTAATTCTGAAACTAAGTTAGATAGTTTAGAAGATAGAGTCCACTCACTTGAAAATATATCCAATGTAAACTATGAGGCTGTGATGTATGAAGTGAAAGATAAAATCCAAGAAGTATGTAAAGATGTGATAGATGAATACATGAAAGTATTCGATGAAAAGTTAATGAAAATACACGGGAGTGTGGCTATACTCAACACTAGGATTTTAAAATTACAAGAGGAGAATAACCATGAGTGATAAAGCAGATGCATTAGCACGCTCAGTATACGCACACAAAAACAATGATAGAAGTATGGAGTTAGCGAAAGCACTAGGTTTGAATGTATCAGACTATGCCTCCATTAGGATATTACATGAAAAGGTATCATCTAATCCCTCATGGGAGAATCAAAGAAGTCCACATGGATTGATGGTAGACTGTACATATCTAGTGGCTAAGAAGAAAGGTATGAAAGTAAGCGCACAAAAGATTCGTAAACTCACTATGGAATTATTCGATGTTAGCACACAACCTAGACCTAGTGTGTGGCAGAGATATTTCAAGAAAGAGATAGAGGAATGTCTATGAAAAAGAATAGATTACCAAGATTAGAAGTGGGCGATAAAGATTGCTTTAATCGAATACACAAGAGTAAAAAAACCTCTAATTATAGATGGCATGATATTAATAATTATTGGAAAAATAGTCCGTTGTATGAATCATTCATTAACAAATCATTTTATGATGGTGTATGTTGTATGGCTTGTGGTAGTTATCACGACTATGGAAAACTAGGTAAATTTGAAAGAGCGCATATAACATGCTCCTTTTATGGAGGTTCTAACTATGAATCTAATTTACATATCTTATGTAGAAAATGCCATTTAGGAAGTGAAATGTTAGACGGTTGGGTTTATTGGTTATGGTTGGGTTTGAAGTCCCAATTATATGAAAATGGCACTTTGAATTCTTATGAATATGATTATCCCGATGAGGAAACTTGTAAGGCCGATGATGGAAAAATGTCAAAAGAACTATTAATTCCTTACGAGTATGGTAGCGCACATAAAATCAAAGAGTACGCCAAAGATATAGTGTTGTTAAATCAAATAGAGGGGATGCTTTTCAAAGAAGACCACGCTTGTCTTATATTACATAAACCTGAATTATTTAGACTTAAATGTGAATTTAAAAACTTAGAGGAGATTTTAAAAATAGATGAAACTTTACATTTAAACCCTTTATCAGAAAGAGAAGTCATAGAAAAATTTGGAAAAAAAATTGAAGATGTTGGGTGGAGGAAGCACATATGATGTTCAGTAAGATTGCAGATATACATGAGCGTCTAAGACTAGGTGCTGATAGAGCAGAACAACTCTCACGTCTAAAGAATAAAGATGATGCGTTGTTATGCTATGAGTTGTTCTATCCAAGTGATGCACAGATTACACATAGTTCGGTTATATCAAGACTAGCAGAACAATCAGGAATTTATTATGATGTAGTAAAAGATTTACTTCCTGAATCAGTTCCACTATGGATGACACTTGCATCTGAGAGTAGCGCATCAGGTTCAAGAGGTTACAGTGCAAAAGACGTTTTGGACTTTCCTTATAAAGCAGCATCGTTATTAGAAACAGCGCATCGTTTCAATGAGATTGAGGCTAGATTGGTTTGGAGATTTGTTACTAAATCTAAACCTGTCATTAGTAAGAGAACGTTCTTTGGAACTATAGCACGACTCAAGAAGTTACCACCGTATGTAGTAAAGAGTAACATGACTAGAGATACTCTAATCAAAATGTATGATGACCCCGAGGGAGTCAAAGCACTAGAGCACTGGTATCAATTCCCTAATATGTTTCCTGCCCCTATGAGATGGAAGGCTTGGAATAAATTACATCCACCCGAAGAGCACACAGTTGCTATACCAATACCATCTAATGCATTGGTTTATTCCTGTCAAGGTAGTTTAAGGAATCGTAATGGAGATAGAATCAAGAGAGTGGCTAATGATAATGCTTACGTAGAAATGGCAGGTGACGTGGTACTGGACTACGTGAACTATGATAGTCCTCATTTATCGTTTATAGAGAGGACTAAAGAACAGAGTATAATCAAGTTTGATTTGACACAACATGGGGCATGGGATGGTACTTTGAAGTGTCTAAAAGAAGATGATGTAGAATGTATAAGATTTGTTAATCCTAATCAAACATTCAAGCCTGATGGGATAGGAGGTTACGTTATGTATCCACACCGTAATCGAATATTCCTACGTCTAAATAATAAACTGAAAGATAACGGGTGGGAACTTGCCGCACTAGATGGTGTAGATGATTTCTTACCTGTGTGTACTATAATTAAAGAGGATTTGAATATGGAGATAGATGATGAGTCTTGTATTGTAGTAGAAGTAATCGCTATCAGAGTTAACAGTGATGGCGAAGTAATAGAGAAAGAATTTGTGGATATAAGAAACGATTTGGGTATCAGTGATGTTATCCAAATCACAGAACTAATAGAAAGAGGAATGGAAAATGACGAGAATAATAAGACAGAGTGAAGACGACAATGGATTCTTTATCGGATTGGGCTACATTTTAGCATCGATGCGATTCAAAGTTTACATAGTGAAGAAAGCAGACAACACAGCAGGGTTTCAAGTAAGACGAAAAATCTACTGGTCACAGAAGAAACCAAGGTTACCTATGGTCCCGAAGATAGACCATGTACTATCTATTGCGGCCATGGGATATCAAGATGAATATATCACTGGTGACCATTTGAATAGAATAGTA
>TARA_R100000655_G_scaffold1383_1_pt1 | contig 19812 bp, 12 predicted proteins | sample TARA_R100000655 | Tara Oceans TARA_R100000655 (sample SAMEA2622497) | marine metagenome | biome: marine biome (ENVO:00000447); feature: deep chlorophyll maximum layer (ENVO:xxxxxxxx); material: "saline water (ENVO:00002010), including plankton (ENVO:xxxxxxxx)" | depth 90 m
CGCATTGCTTCTTCGACACCTCGCTTCATGCCCATCTCGATGGCATTCATGGTATGAGGTCCAGTGCATAGGGCTTTGTCTATGCCGTCTATTATCGCTTCACGAATAAGGCGCGGCATAAATACTGGTTCGTTGACGTTTTCTGGATCAAACAGGTCGCTGATAGCCCCACTTATCGTGTGGGTTATTGCGTTATACACGACTTGCTGCATTTCTTTGGTGTTTAGGTCAATGTTCATTTCGTTGGTTGGTTATGTTATTCCAGTTTGTGGTTAGAAATTCTTGGATACCCCTGTTCGGGGTTACAGGGTAATCGGGGTGGGTGCCTTCAAAATCCTTTTTAGCACTTTCAAAGCTGTCGTGTTTATCCCCATAAAATGACCAGAGGAGAATTGCCAGAGCAACAGAACGGGACTGCCCTTGATTACAATGCACCAATATTTTTTGTCTCCCTTCCCCAAAGGCCAGCGTCTTGTATATGCTCTCAATTTGGAACAGGGGCTTGGGAGGATCTATGATGTTTAAATACAAGTCGTGGTCATCTTCTACCCACAGGTATCGGGGGTCATTCTTTGGGTAGTTCTTTGCAGGGCTTATTCGCGATACGTAGCAAGGAAATTTACAGGCGTGTATGACGGCCCTCTCTTCGGAACCACGGCTGCATTTTGACTGGTCTCCTACTTCCAATATCATGAGTGGAGAATGTTAAGGTTTGTCAGCCGTTTTCCAACTGCTTTCATCACGGCCTCTTCGACACTTTTGTTTGCTACGAGGATCTTCTGGATGGCGTCACTTTTGGCCCCATTGCGGTGTATGCGTCCCAGAGTTTGGAGGTGGTTCTTAGCTGAGAACGATGGGCATATTAGCGACACCCTCTGCCTGTTACCGTTTGTGTCGTGTAGAGAAATGCCAGTTCCTCCCGCCGCGATGTTTACAACCAAGACATGCTTTTCATCGTTTTGGAATCGGTCTATGGCGTTCTGCCTATCCTCCGCTGACTGGCCTCCTTCGATTCTACCGCACCCCAGATTCTGGCAAAGTGTTTGGACTGTTTCAGAGAAATTGACAAAGATAACCACACTCTTGCCTTCCAAGACAAGAGCTTCGGCCATATCGACGATATCAGGTATTTTGAAGGACTCAGCCAGTTGGCGCGCGCGGAGTATGTTCACCAATACATGTTCACTATCTTCAACCGTCCCGTTCTCAATATACTGTTGGACAATCTCAGGGGTGATCCCTGCTTTCGCGTAAGCGGATCGGATCTTGGAGGAGTTGCTGAACTCAATGGTCTCGATGATCACGCGGTTATTTTTGAACGAGTCGGGGAAATCGTCCACAGTGAGTTTAGCCACGTTTTTTCCATACATTTGATTACGTAAGATAGGGAGGACAGACCTTTTAATAAGCTCCCATTTCCCCCATTCGTTTTGGCGGCAGCCGTTTCGCATCATCCACGAGTACCAACTTTGTAGGCCTTTTTCTGTTTTGTTCAGCGAGTGGAGCCCCAGCATATATCCTAAGCCCCTCATCTCAGTGGGGTCTTCTGCTGCGGTAGCTGACATGCCGTGTACTGAATAACCTTGCTGAATAAGGGAGATAACGAGCTGGGCATTCTGGGTGTAGGGCCCTTTGCATTTGTGGATCTCGTCGATTAAAACAAGAGTGTTATCTGGCAAGGACCACCTCATTATCTTCTTCCCCGCTTTTTTCATGTACGGTGTTTTTCCCGTCCGTATCTTCTCGAAATTCAGAACAAAGACTGGGTCCACGCCCGTCTCGTTCATCTCGCGTTCCCAAGAAGGTACAACAGCTTTGGGGCATATGACGGCCACGGGGCGGTCGAGGGTTTTAGCCATCTGGCAAGCAACCACGGTTTTGCCAACCCCAGTGTGGGATGTGTCGCATGTGTTGTCTCCTTGCTGTTGCTGGGCGACGAAGAAATCGTGCAGGTCTTTTTGTTTTGGGAAAAGTGTTTTCATTAGTGCAGGCGGCTATTGAACATGGCGTGGCTTAGAATAAGCCCTAGTTTGGAGCGAGAGAATCTAGGGGCACGGCCGAACCCTTTGTATATCTTGCGGTGTTTTTCTGGCGTCAGGATGACGACCTCGTCTTCTTGGGTCCTCCCTATTCGGAACCCAGACTCAAAAGCTGCTTCGATAGCTTTGCCCCACAGTGAGGCTTTGTCGGGTAGCGTAATATCGTGAAGCTCAAAAAACTGAGCCACTGTCTTTGGTGTGTGATGTTTTGGCACTGCCTATGCCCTTAGCACACCTTGGGGCTCTCCCCCATAAAAAAATCAACTTTTTTCTAGCACTGACGGGGTGGGTCGCGGCAAACCGGTGGCCCAGCAAGAGTTTAGAAGCCCACCTATATAGTTCGCTACCACCCCGTCAGCACTAAGTATCACACACGGCACTGACAAGTGCGGGGGGCACTATGTGGCGAAGACTATTTCCCGTCAACTCTTTTCTTCCCCCTTATGTAGTGGGCGATTAAAAAAGCGTCGATCATGCCGTCATGCGGGGTGCGGCACCTCTTGTTCTTTAGCCAGTTTTCTGAGGGTTCGAGTTCCTTGGCTTTATCTAGTGCGGCCTGTTTGGATTTGCCTTTGGGGACATATCCCAGCATGGTTTTTTGCCATTTATGTACGCTGATTCTTTTTGTCTCAAAGCCTTTGCACTCGGACATACCCAGTAACTTGCCGAATGAAATAGCCATAGAGCGAACCGCTTGGGAGCTTTTTGCGTGAGCCAGTGGTTCTTCGATAGCGAGGACAAAGGGGGTGTTAAAAGCCACTAACCACTCGTGGACTTTGCGTATGTCAATTTCGCGCTTTTTGCTCCGCTGCTGGCAGGGCATCGCGATTTTGTCGATCAGGCTGCCGTCGAACTGGGCTATCGCGCAAAGTCCGCCGTCCAGCCCGTTATCGACACCCACAATCATTTCTGTGTTTGCAGTGGTAGGCTTGCTGGTTTCTCTGTCGCCAACCATCCGCACTGGTCAATGCTTGCTCTCATTCGGCCCATGTGCTTGGTCAGAAGGACCAATGTGTTCTGATCATCGGTCAGTTCTTTGTCTAGCAGATTGGCTCTGTCCAAGAGCCAGTTTGCAAGTTCCCGACATTCGGCTGCACATTTTTTTCTACGGGCTTCCCTGACAATTTCTAAGTTCATCGTTACTATTTTTTGATTTCCGTTTCTTCTCTTAACAAGGCTTTGCAGAGGATTGCGTAATTTACAATGTCATCACATGCATCCTCCACTGACTCATTGTGGACTCGCAAGGAGCCATCGGCCACGAACGAGCGAATCCTCATCAACTTATCCTGCACCCGAAGCAGGAGTCCGGTCGCAGGGTGCAGACCCAAGGATCGGGATGCCTTGAAGTTCTCCAACGCATCGGTTGCTTCAGACCCACCAGTGTAGTCGCTATTCTTTCTCCGCATGATGTCTCGTGCGGTTTCGCAGGTTTCCTCGTGGAGTTTAAGTAGCTGATCGGTATTCATTCTGGCAAGGCCTTAAAAGACACAAAAACGCCATCTCCTTCTGAAGGGACTTCTAGGTCAACTCCTTTTTCCAGAAGACGGAGAAAACAAATTTCTTTCCAACAGTCGGGTACTACTCGGTAGTAAGAACCCTGAGCCACAGTGACTCTGTAGACGAACCTATTTTCATGTAGGTTTTTCCGGCGCAATACAGAGGGGTTCTTTACCACATGACGCTGCTGAAACATCGCATCAAGTTTTTAAAAACGCGGGTGCTGTGTCACCTTTAGCGTTTTGCGCTATATAGTCAATTAAATTGTAGGCAGACTTTTTCGATATATGCCACTTTTTAGCTAGGATATGGGATGCTAATTCGTGGCTATAACAAGCTATAGGGGGGCCGTTAGGGTGACGTATTACGCCCATATACGCTTCAGATATGGCTGGCAGGATAGATATTACATATTCGCCCTCTGTATCTTCGGCTCCATTGAATTCTAAAGAGAACCTATCCCCCCAGTTCATCTTTACTGGTGTCCTCCACGTCAATAATCGGTTTATCGGATACCCGCTTTTTGCCGTCTTGGTCGGTAGAATTGTTAAGGATTGAAATGTCGATCTGCATTCGGCCGCCGCCTCCTCCTGTCTTTGCGTTCAAGCCAAGGTTACGTCGGATCAGCTGATCCAGTTCAGACATCTCGCGTATGGTCCTTGGCCCGCGCACCATGCTCATGCTGTCGCGAAGGAGCTTAATCCCTGCGGCAGCAACGTAGTGCTGGTATTTGTCGGCGGGTGAGTTTTGGGATTCCGCTATCTCTGCAAGAACCTGATCTTCTTTTTCAGAGGCAGCGAGTCTGGCTTCCGTCGCGGCCTGTTGGGTCATGTCTGAGAGTTTTACTTCCAGTTTCTCCTTTAGTTGGTCCTTGTCGGGGTTTACATTAGGTAAGTTGAAACCTGCTTTTTTTGGGGGGAGGCCTAACTTGCGGAACCAGCGCCGCACTGTGTTCTGGTGAACCCCAAGATGCCGCCCAATAGCTGCATTTGTCATGCCCTGCGCGTTCATCTCTAGGGCCTTTTGAACTATCTCGGTGTTGCCTTCGTTCTTGTCCGCCATTGTAAAATTTGTAGATTTATATCTAGTTCTATCATGCCTTCCGATCCAACCAAACGCAAGCGTGTTATAGAGCCACGCATTGACCCCAAGACAAAAAAGATGGATGTGGGAGGGCTACTAATCCCACCCACCAGTGTTCTAACGGCTCTGCTATATGGGTTTGCCCACCACCCCCGCGCCTTAGCCCGTGAATATTATTTTTGGAGGATATGTGATGAACTCTGGAACCATGATGATCTGCCTGAACCTTTGATGGTTCGCCACCCATGGGCAGAGCAAATGATTCGTTCGGCCATACACAACAAATACCTGTCAGTAGGGGGGTCAGCATCATCGGGTAAATCACATACAATGGCAGCGTGGGGGATTGTCAACTGGTTATCCCAGCCTCGCGACACTCTGGTATTGATGACTTCTACCACTTTGCGGGAAGCGCGCAAACGAATATGGGGCTCAGTGATCTCACTCTTGTCAGTGATTGAGGGGGCACCAATCAAGATTCGGGATTCAATTGGAAACGCGGCTTATGTCGATGAACGCGAAAACCTTATTGAGCGGGCGGGTCTGTCACTGATCGCGGCGGAAAAGTCTAAGACAAGGGAAGCCGTAGGTAAGTTTATTGGTATTAAACAGAAGAGGGTGATTCTGATTGGCGATGAGTTGTCTGAGTTGTCAGAGGCCATTTTGAATGCGGGTCTGACTAACTTGTCGAAAAACCCGTTTTTCCAGATGATCGGGATGTCCAACCCGAACTCGCGGTTTGATGCTTTCGGCGTGTGGTCAGAGCCCAAGGACGGCTGGGAGTCAGTCGATATTCAGACAGCAGACGAGTGGGACACCAAGTGGGGTGGCAAATACATCCGACTCGATGGAGAGCGTAGCCCCAACGTTCTTTTAGGAGAAACTAAATATCCTTGGCTCCCGACAGCGGAGAAACTGGAAGAAGACCGTATACTACTGGGCACGGAGTCGCGGGGCTACATGCGGATGATCAGAGCGGTTTTCTTCGATTCTGACGAAACCACAGGGATTTACGCTGAGTCAGAGCTAACCAACTGTGGGGCAATGGGTAAGATAGAATGGGAGGGCAAACCTACCATGGTGGCTGGGATTGACCCCGCTTTTACAAATGGAGGGGACCGGACCATCCTCTCAATTGCGGAGGTGGGCTACGCTAGAAACGGCCAATACGTCTGTCAGTTTGTGGATGCTGTTCATCTGAACGATGACGCAACGAACAAGGCAGTCCCGCGCACCTACCAGATTGTTCAGCAGATCATAGATCACTGTAAACGTAAGGGGGTCAGCCCAGAGAATGTGGCTGTGGATGCTACCGGAGCGGGGGCTCCTTTCTGCGATGTGCTGGCGGGGGAATGGAGTCCAAACTTCATGCGGGTGACTTTCGGGGGCAAGGCATCTGACAAACGTGTTTCTATGAACAGTCAATTGACTGGGGAAGAACTCTACACCAACCGTGTGTCTGAACTTTGGTTCGTGGGTAAGGAGCTTATGAGGACTCGCCAGATATACGGTATCAGCTCAGATCTCGCCCAAGAGATGTGTGCCCGTAATTACGATATGATAAAATCTGGTTCCCTTAAGGTGAAAATTGAATCCAAGCCAGATTTCAAGGCTCGTTTTGGCCGAAGCCCTGACTTGGCTGATGCGGCCTTCCTTGCTCTGGACTGTGCTAGACAGCGTTTAGGGCTCGTGGCAGTTGACCCACCGAAAGACGATCAGGGTAAGGGGTACAGGAAACGGGTTACAATCAAATCGCTGGGTGGGGCGCTCCAGAACTCCGACACGAGCCTGCTCTCCTGACCCGAACTCAAAAAGTCCCCGCCAAATACCCTTGGTACAAATGATTTTAACATATGTACCAAGGGTAAATCGGGAGGAGTTTTTCAAATCGGTTTCACTGGTTCAGCCCTCCCCCCGCTAGAATTGACAATTATAGACTATAAGAGTAATTTAAAGTTTGTGGCTGCAAAAAGGTTCAAACGCCTACCTTCCGGCAGAATCCAGTATATGGGGGAGACCTACGCTGGGTTCAATAAGCCTAAGCGAGCCCCAAAGGGCTCGAAGAAAAAATTCGTCGTGCTGGGCAAGCAAGGCGACAAGATTAAAAAAGTTTCGTACGGACATCGTGATTACAGCGATTTCCGTCAGCACAAGAATCCTAAACGCCGCGCTAATTTTAGAGCGAGGCATAACTGCAAAACTGCAAAAGATAAAACAACTGCCCGCTATTGGGCTTGCAAACACCTTTGGTAATCATGGCTAACGGAGACGATAAAGACGATATACGTAAGAGGATACTTCGCGCACAGCGGTCAAAGGATAGGCCCGACCCAGTCGCGGATGTCGCTAAGGCCGCTGGTCGCGCTGTTGCTAAGGGGGTAACGACTGGAGTAGATGTCGTCACACGCCCTTACAATCCACGCACACAGGCAATCATAGATAAACTAACTCCGTCTTATGAGGGGGCGACTCCTGCACAGATAGCAAAATCCGTAGCCCAGATCTCCACGAACACCGATGGGGCGGGGAGAGAGGAAGAGGGTAGTTCTGACGGCCTAGGCCCCGGCGTGAACATCGGCCCGCGCGCTAGATATGCTAACTATTCAAGGGGTATAGACCAGAGTTCTATCTCAAAGGCCCCCGACAAATCTTTTTCAGGGGAGGGGGTTGGCATTATTGGGGACGCAATCCCTGATGACATTTACCGTAGAATGACGGGCAAATCCGATGTTACACCTTCTGCTACATCTACAGCGTTAACAAATGTTTCTAGGGGGCTAACACAAAAAACGAAAGATGCAGCCGCGTCCCCCCAGAAAAAAAATGTTCTTGGGGAGGCAGTAAAAGATTTTGGCCAAAGGTTTAAAAAAGGCGTAGTGGCCCGTGGAGAAAAACTTCTCGATACCCTACAAAAAACAAAAGAAAAGCCAGAACCAGAACCAGAAAAAGACCGCTTCACCGATCTACGAGCTTTGTTAAAGCAAGGAGTTGGAGCAGGCCTTAGAAGGCAGGATTTTGCGAGCGCCGATACCTATGCCCAAGCTATTAGGCAGGCCGCTGGCACTGAAGCCCCTTTAGGGGCTAGTAGCCCCCTACGCCAGACTCCCCGTGAGCTGGGCCGTTTATCAGGGGCCATGAACCGCGCAGGCCGCAGGTTAATCCGCAAAGGGGCGGCTGCCCAAGGGTTCGCTATGTTTGGGAAAGCAGAAGCCCAGCGCCTCAATGAAGGTAGTGCTATTTCTACACCCGAACGTCGCGCCCGTGAAGAGGAAGAACGCAGGCAACAAATAAACCTGAGAGGTGCTACGCAGCAACGCGTGAGAGATTACCAGAACCTCCGCAACCAGATGGGGACGGGGGTTCAAGGCGCTCCCCAAGGGCTTTCCAGACCTATAGGGTCTAACATACCACAAGCAGGGTCTCCGACTTCTAATATCCGGCAGTCTCCCATGAACAAGAGGTTCGGCCTTTAAACAAATCCCTCTATATAGACATGGCTCTTGAATTTAACAGCGACGACGTAATCCAGACCAGTAAGGTCGCTTCCGGCATGGGGGACTTTTTTCCTGAGTCTGGTATGCGCGCATCAGAGGTTCGACGGATTCAAGCTAACTACGCTCAGAACATCGCTCCTTTGCAGGACCGCTTGATGAACTTAGACAACAACATCATGCGTCTGCAAACACAGGATTTAGCGTATAAGAATGCTCAGTTAGAGTTTGAACGTAGACAAGAGCAACAAAGACTCCAACGCGATTTTAATGACCCTGCTTTGTACGAACAGATTGACGCTGTTTTAAGTAGCGAAGCTCCGCCCCTTGAACAAAGAGAACAGATCCAAGAGATAGCGCGACAGAATCCTCAGGCTTTACTAAATGTACCCTCGTTCCAGCAAGTGTACAACACGGCTATAGACCAGACTAGAACACGCGCTGAACAAGAAGCAAAGACTCCAAAACTAGAAGAAGGTGTTTCTACACTCGCTAATAGACTTTTACAGGTTCCTAGCACAAAGGCTAATGTTGCCGGTGGAAAACTTCTGCGTGGGGAGATGACCTTTGATGAAGGCATTGCTGTTTTGGGGGAACTGCAAAAAGAAACAAAAGAAGCTGCCCAGCGAGAGAAGCTAAGTGCGGAAAAAGAGGAAGTCTTAAAAGAAGATATTTCTTTAGTGCAAGGAGCAAAAGTAAATGATGCTTCTTTTCAAGATTACCTTGAAACAGCGCCTGACGAAGTAAGAGATGCTTACGATAATTTAGAAACAGCTGAGCAGAGGACTCTGTTTATTATCGAAAACCAGCCCCCTATCAGATTTAACTCTGTTTACCGAAATCGGTTGATTCGCAGGCTGGCCAAACGGACAAACAGAACACAAGAAGAAGTAAGGAAGGCCTACCCCCGCACCGACCCTAAATCCGATGTTAAGCTTCTTGAGGACTTAAAAGACGCGGTAGATTTCGCAAGGGCGGACTCTGTAGGGGGCGACTTCGACGACCCTCTTCTTGATTTGGAAGACACCAGAGATGAGAGAGACATTCGCGGGGCTATAGCCATACCCCCCAGTGGAGATTAACTGCAATTAAACATATAACCTGACTTAGCTGTGTCTGAGCTTGTAAAATTCGATGATTGGTCACCCACTAGTGACCTAGATGACCCCGTTGATCGCAGAATCGCCCACGCGGATTACATACGAGAGTCTTATTTCAAAGATGGGAAATATAATGACGAAATAGCGGGGATAATTGACCGGAACTTGGGGCAAGCTCTGGCAACCCCCGTTGATGAGGGGGGCAGCGGCCTAACAGCAGATCAGATAAATGAGGCCTTTAGTAGGGATTACTCCCCTTCTTATGAAGAAAAAGCACAGACTGTAGCCAAAGCACAGGTCATAGACCCTCGCTCTGCGGATGGAGATCCGATTAGGGCCTATAACGCCTTTCTAGAAATAAAAAATCGTGGGGGCGCTAATCAAAGCTATCTGGCCCGAGAAGAAGCTCTTTTTAAAGAATCTTCGGCCATGGTCGATAAATATTATGAGGATGCTGTAGATAAGATCCGCTCTGATGGGGGGTCCCCATTTGTCCGCGTTGCTAGGCCCGACGGTGGGTATTATTTGAAGAGCGGCCCCGCTGCCGACGGCCTCACTCCTTACGAGGCTTACAAGCAGAGTGTGGACGCGGGGTTTATTAACGCTCGCGATATACGAGGGGTACAACAAGCGATGAGCCCTTTTGGGGATAGCGGGACGCCCCTACACAAACGCGCCCACTACGAGGATACCCTCCTTGCTATAAACACCGCGCTTGAGGGCGACCAAGATGTAGAATTCTTGACTGGTGCGATGCAACGTTATGCCCAGAGGTTTGATGATACTGGCGAGCGAGTTAATGCGTCCTTAAACGAAGAACTTCGTTCGGACATAGTAGAAGAGCTTGAATACTTGTTGCCCGATACTTCACGTATTCCTTTGAAGGACCGTCTCGCCGCTGTGGATTACATGGTTGGGGAAATGGCAATGTCGTCGGGAGTTATTAAATTTGATGAGGACAATATTTCAAACAATGTGCGGACTTACGGCTATGGCGATATGGTCATGCACGGCGACCTTCTTGCTAAGAAGTCTTTGTTTGAAGAAGCGATTAAAAATTACTCTGGTCCGCAAAAAGAAAAGCTAAGGCTACGACGCCGCAACAGGCTTAACGGCGCTATGTTCAGTGACTTTAATGAAGTCATAAACAGAACATATCTGTCTTCTAAATGGAATCAAGCAGTCGCCCAAGGCCTGCTCGACGGTAAAGAAGAGTCTGAAATTTTCGACGAGTTTTTCGAGAACAATGAATACAGTGAGTTTAGGAATGAATTCGTAGGGTCGGTTCTGAGGTCTGTGCCGGACGCCTTTACTGATACAGTGGCTGCTTTGGGGGTAGCCGCTACAAGTTTTGACGGCAAGCCAAACAAACTCGCCCAAGATACACTTATTAAAAATCAGAGGGACCGTGCAGCGCGGGCGCGGTTGGCAAACATGATGGGGGACAATGTAGGCTGGGTTACGACTCTTTCCTCCATGGTGGCCCCCGTAGCCGTTGACCTAACCGCTACAGCGGCCTTAACAGCGACTACTGGTGTAGGTGGGGCGGGTTATCTTGGCCTTAAGACTGGAGCGAAACTCACCGCCAAAGGGATAGCTACAGGTATTCTTGCGGGCTCCTTGAAAAGAAAAACGATTGGGGGCGCGGTAGAAACCGCAGAGCAAGCTGCCGAACGTCTTGTGGCGAAAGACCTCATTGTATCTTTTGGCAAGAAGAAAAAAAGTTTTGCTAATAAAGCTACGAGAGAAGCTTTTGAGAAAGCCACTGCGGTGGATGTCATTAAAAAGTACAATCAAGTAGTAGCCAAGAAGTCTACGCTTTACCCCGCCATGTTTGTGCCTGCTGCGACCCGCAGTGGGGGCATGACTTACGCTTCTGTTTACAGCGCTCTGCCTGATGATATGCCGTCTGAAGAAAGGCACCAGAAGGCTCTGGGGGCTGGGCTCATGGCGTCTGCGGTTACGGGAGGCCTTGTTTTAGGTTTCCGCGCCCTTGGGATGGGGGGCGTGGAAGATTTCATCGTCGGTCGCGCTAGTGTTGGCCAAGTAAGGACACAGCTTCAACGAGCTGTCGCAATAAATGACAAGCTCAAAGAATTAGGGCGATTACCCAATACGATTTATGACAGGGCTCTAGCGAGAATAGCCGCAGATGGGATTAAAAAATCGTGGAGAGAATTTGTCCCTACAAATGCGATGCTTCGCCACGGGAAAAATTTCGCTGACGAGGCTTTAGAAGAAGGACTGGATGAGTTTATCAATAGCTTCATCCAGACGGGGTTCACTGGAGAAGACATGCCCTTTACAGATCGGGTCACTGGCGCTTTTATTGCCGCTGCTTATGGGGGAGCCTTTGGTGTGGGGATGCCCCTCTTTAGAGACACATTGGGCCGCGGAGTGCGGGGATCAGCTGTTACTGATGAGAGGGCGGCTAAAAGGGAGGTAGCCACACGAATAGCGGAGGATATAAACAAACAACGCGCCAAAGAAGCTGGCCAGAAATTAAGAGATCTAGACAGTCCTGCGACAGCAGATGCTATTGAGGACATCATGGACGCGAGACAACGGGCGAGTATCGACCCCGACAGAGTCTCTAAGCGTGATACGGACGAGGAACCATCTGAAGAACCGACCGAAACCCCGACCGAAACCCCGACCGAAACCCCAACCGAAACCCCACCTGAAGCTCCAACCGAAACCCCACCTGAAGGGGTTGGGGGCACCCCCACAGAAGAGGCGGCGGACCCACTTACTGCTGCTTACGCTACTCTAGGAGTCCCTGTGGGGGCTACTTATGCTGAAATACAAGCCGCTTTCCGTAATTTAGTCCGCTTATATCACCCTGATGTCAATCCTTCCCCTGATGCGACGACAGTAATGCAGGAGATCAACGTAGCTTGGGATTTAATTAAAAAAGACATAGCGAGACAAGTAGCGGAAGCAGCAGCAGAAGCCACGCCCGAAGAACATCAGGGGGCAGCCGCAGAGACAGTAGTTACACCCCCTGCTCCCCCTGAAAGTGACCCGACGACACCCGCCCCTCAGGTTAGGGTTCGAAATCCACTTGAGATAGAGGATGACTTCAGAAGGTTCGCAGCAAGGTTCCTAAGGCCCACTACTCCTAGGGGCGACGATGAAGCCTCACCTGAAACTCCAACCGAAGACCCACCTGAAGCCCCCACTCCCAAAACCCAGAAGTCAGGGTCGGAGGGTTTCATGGAAATCTATGAGGCAGAGACTAAACAATTGCCCGAGGACTTACTGCTCACGGGGAGAGAACGCCAGCGCTCTTCATCAGCATCGGGGTCTGAAGCGATAGACATTAGAGCGACTAGCGGGAAAACTGTATATCTTGATATGATCAAGGTGGCTCGCGGTTTGCGGCAACAAGGAGTGGGCAGCGCAATCATGACCCGCCTTGCTGAAATTGCAGACGCGACTGGCACTCGCATTACTCTTGATGTGGAAGCGTTTAAGGATGGGCCACCCAAAGAAAAACTAAAAGAGTTCTACGAACGATTTGGATTTGTGACAAAGAGAGGGAGGAGGATGGCGCGAGAACCAAAAGCCCCCGCACCTGAAGCCCCACCTGAAGTAGCAGGGGCAGAGGGGTCTATGCCCTCTCTGAACACCAACCAACTAGCGGCTCTTAAATCAGAACTCCCAGCCGACCTGTATCAACGTCTTTTAGAGAATAAAGTAAAATATGCCACTACCCCCTTCGCTGCTTCATCTTCTAAGACAGAGGTCTCAGAAGCAGAACACAGCTTGATTGTAGAGGCTTTGCAAAAGCAAAAGGATAAGCTCCTCAAAAACCCCCCTAAAGGGGAGCTTACTTTAGTGGCTCTTAACAAAAAATTAAAGGCCTTAGGGGTTACCGTTAAAAAATCCAAAACAGTAGGGCCCCAAGGAGACCCTGTCGGTTTAATATTTGGTGGCAAAGCCACGAAAATAAAAAACGTCACTGATAAGCCGTTTAGCGAGTGGGTTACCGAAGCCCATGAGGGCGTTGTTCAGGCTCTTACTTTTGAACTGTCCCCTAAAGTAAAACAAGAGCAGGAGCTGCAAGAGGAGGGAGTAGCCGCCGCTGAAGCAGAAGAAGAGCTTGTAATAACAGAGGATGACCTGAACGAGTTTTCTGACAACGCAAATGCAGCAGGTTTGGATTCTGAAGACGCCGTGGAAGCCTTGAAGGCTGTTGCCGAAGACATTGCCCAAGCCCGTGAGGAGGCCGACATTGATGTAGAAACAGACGAGACTTCAGAAATATCTAGGGCAGAAGCTTTCGCCCAAAGAATGGAAAAGAAGGCTGAACAAGCCAGAAGAAACCTGCGCGAAAAGGGCTCTCGTTTTAATCTAGGCCTCGATCCAACGATTCTTTCGGATCTAGCTGTTATTGGAGCAGCATATATAGCCAGAAAAATAGCTAACTTCGACGCGTGGACGAAACAGCTATTGTCAGAATTTAAAAATGATTACACGAGAGAAGAGCTAGAGCCCCATCTAAACGATATATTTAAAGAGTCCCAAAGAATATATCGCGAAGAGTTCAACACTCCCGAAGACACCGCTGATAACGACCCCGATAGCATTGACGCGGAAGTCACCGAAGAAGACGCCGAAAGCCCTGACTCATTCTCAGACAGAGTTTTGCGCGACAGGATACGCGAACTTATACACTTGCATGTCCGGTCGGGCATCCCAGTGGATATAACGAAAAAGACCCTCCATGGGTTCCCCGACGCTACATTCGAAACCGCCACATTACTTGGCGACGCTGGCCCGAAGACTAGAAAGTGGACAAGAGAGGCTCTTACCCTAACGATTAACAACCGTATTAAAAGACGCTACCCTGTACCCACGATTGCTAAAGCAGTTGAAGCTGCTAAAACAGTTGGCTTAACTGAGAGTCAGGCTAAAAATTTATCTGGGGAGTCTAAAAACGATAAAAGGTACATTAAGTGGCATCACGACACAGCTTTTGGAGTGTTTAATAACCACCCTGCGAGCGTCGCTTCATTACTCAGAAAAGAGAAAGTTCTGGTAAGGGTCCCTGATATTTACATAAAAGATGGGGAGTATATAGGCAACCCAGCTATCGCTGTTGTTGAAAAGTTCGATGACCTTACGAACACAAAAAGATTTTTTGCCGTAGATGTCGAGGCCCCCGTAGCGGGGTTTGAATTTACTAAAAGGTCTATAGTTTACAAAGACACCCTCCAGTCTGACCTTTCAAAATATTTGTTGGGCCACCTAAAGATAAACGAGGCCTTTAATAAGGGGGGCTATTTCGGGTATCTTAATGCTCAATTGGGTCCGACAAATAAAAAAGGAGAACCTGTTGGAGAACAATTGGTAGTTTTCGATGAAGAGCGAGACATAAAAGAGAGGGGAGGTCCTGTCGCCCCCCTGAACGCTTTGTTTGCGAAAGAGTATACGGGCATAGTTACTGGCAGTACGACCAGCCCTCTCGGCTCCATGATAAGCCGGATACTAAATGTAAAGGCCTACCGCGACGGGGCGGGAGTCACCTCTGAGGAGTATACAACAGCTAGAGCTATGGCTTTAGCTGAAGTTTACACAATCCTCCATAAAGCGATAATAGCCCCCCGTTATGGTTCCCGCTCGCTTAGAACGAGGACAGTTGCAAAAGGGGAGAAGTTATTTGATGTCCTTGAGCTAGACCCTGAAATAGAAACGGAAACCTTAGCTGGGCATATGTATCTCGAAGAGATAGTGGCGTATACCCCTCCTAAGTTTGCTAAACCCGTGCCAGTAGGGGACGTGAACAGTCTCGAAAACAAAGCGGCCTTCTTACTGAAATATGGGTTTCCTGATAATAAAGACAGGCCTATAATTACAACCACCCCTACTTCTAGAACTCTTGATGATAACTGGGCAGAAATAACTATTCGTCAATATTTTGCTAAAGAAGCACGAGACAATATAAAATACTTTAAGGGCGATACAATTGATCTTTACGCTATAATTCGCGATGCAGGTGATAGGGCTCGTAAGAGGCTTATTAGTCGGCGGGCACTCATGTTCCCAGATGTCACCAATATTTCTTTTGAAGCATCACAAACCGTAACTGAATTTGAAGCCGATCAGCAGGACCTAGCTGCTGAACAAGATCTGGACAAAGAGGATTTACCACCTCTCTTTGATTTAAGGGAATTCGATGTTGGCGACTTAACAGGGGCTCAAGTTCAGACTCTTTGGCGGGAGGCCACAATGCTCGATGCCGCTGACATGGAGAATGCGGTGGAGGCTGTGCGGGTAGACGTAAGGAACTACTTAAGAGCACGTGGACCCAACACTATTAGGGAACAAAACCTTTTTACTGATGCGCTGAAGCGCGTCGTCGTAGCCGTTGAAGGCGATTCCGCCCCTCCCCATGTTCTTGAACAAACCCAACCCGCTCGTGTTTTTGAGCATCTCCTTAATGTCGCTAGGGTTAACCACAGCACATCAGATTTTGTAGCGCGCCTAAATCAGGCTGTGGCCTCCGAAGAGGTCTTGCAAAACTGGAATGCCATAAACATATTTAAATCGTATGTTCCTATGTTCAGCCCCCTCTCGCCAGAACTTACTAACGACATCGCTAGAGAAGTTCTCGCGAAGCTGGGTGTAAACCATGCCCCCTCAATTTTTCTTGGGAAGAAGTTCAAGTACTACCGCCGCAAAAACCAAAGTGCGGTAAGAAGATTGGGTTTAAAATCTGGTGACCCTTCTTCAGTAATCGACGCTTTGCAGAAGATCGCGAAGTCCAGTCGTAACAGGCAACATCGGTTGGTAGCCGAACTTTTGCTCCGAAACCCAGAGCTTCTTTCTCGCGTCAAGTTCTCTATATATGATGTGCCAGATGGGTCTGCGGGGAACCACACCACCTTTGAAGATGGTTCCCAGATGGTCAGCATAAACCTGTCGGGGTTTTATGGTCAAGGGGTAGAGTCCGTCCTTCTCCACGAATATATACATGCCTTCACTGTAGATCTCCTAGCCAAGCCAGAATCTGAGCTTACTGCCAAACAACTCGGAGCTAAGAAGAGACTAGAAGGTTTGTTCAAGATCTCCTCTCAGTCCCGAAACGAAGCCTCAGAAAATCTGGAGTTTGACCATGCTATGGGGAGTCTCGACGAGTTTGTGGCGACGTTCTTCTCGTCAGCCACTTTTCAGAGAACACTTAAAAGCACACAGCCTAAAGATAAACAACGTAGCCTGTTCCGCCGCATAGCCGATGCTATTTTGGATTTGTTTGGGGTCAGAGCGGACGCCAAATTCCGCGAGGCTTTCGATAATTTGATAGACTTTGTCAATCTTGGGAACGCTGAAGGGCAGACCACGCCCTTCGGCGACATGGATAATAGGATTGATAGGGCCCGGTCCCGTTACCGGAATGTATTGAAACCCGACTTTATGCGGGCTTCCCCCGCTGGTGCTCGGTTTAGCCCGTTCGGTTCCGAAACTGGCCTCGAATCAGATGAAGAACTTACTCCCGCACAGGAGGCTGAACTCCAAGCTTTGATTGAAGAAGCTTTGGGGAGTATACCTCCGTCAGTCGCGGTCTCGATGGTAGATACTGCCGCTGATGCCCCAGATATTTTTTCGGGTCGCCCCGACGAAGCCTTCGCTTCTGTGGTAGTTGAGAAAGACGGGGAGAGAGTTCCTGTCATTTTTGTGGTTCGGGAGAATCTAGTGAGAGCTTTGTTTGCTAAGAGTGCAATAGTCGAGAACGAGCTGCACCTTAAAGGTATTGTAGATTCCATTATTGCAGAAGAGTTAGGGCATATAGCTGAATTCAAAGCCATACCTCTCAAAGAGTTGGATGAGTTTATTGAAACGCTCCATGAAGTTGAGTTCAATGAGTTCATAGACGCCTACACCCGTAACCCCGAATTACGGGCACGGCTAAAACAAGGCGTGGCTGACAATGACATTGAAATAAAAAGACAGATGGTGGGCGAAATGCTCCTCTCCCGTCTGAAAAAAGTTACACGCGGGTTCACTACCCAAGAAGACATCGCATTTTATGAGTCCAGTCCCAGCACCTTCCGCGTAATTCTCCGATACATTTCGGGGGTTTTCCGTAGGATGGCCGCGAGATACAACCTTAAAAAAGATAACCCAGAGCTGGCGGTTATGGTTAACCGAATGGCTTACGAACTTAGATTTTTAGCCAACGGGGGGTCTGCTCGTGCCCACCATATGCCGTTTGACCCCCGCAACCCAGACGCGGGCTTCGAAGTCCTTACCCGTCGGTTCGATGCATCCCTCAATGATATTGATGAGAATACCACCCCTGAAGATATTATTGCGCGATTCCAAGGTATGTTCGACAGCTTAGAGCTGCCTATGGGGGTCTTTTCTAAAGGGAAGTATAGAGGTTACGAAGGGTTAAAGGCCCTGAAGCATGGGGATACAGACCCCAGAATCACGGAGTTAAAAAAGAAAGAGCGCGCATTTCTCAACGCTGCTGAAAAACTAGGCAACAAACAATTAAACGACTTCCTCAAGATACGTGAGAAGTTTCCGCAGATAACAGATGAACAAATATCTCAAGCAACAGGTAGTGTTGAATCTGTAAAAGTAGACGCCGACTTTAGAGCCGCCCTTCGAGAGTCTTATTGGGAATGGCGCAAAGACCTAAGAGCCAAGGTAGATGCGGGCGACGTTGACGCTAGTGAGTTCACACGAGAAAAGATTAAGGCTAAGTATAGAGAGCTAGTCGTCGAGCCGATGAGAAAAGAGCATGTCCGACTTCAAGAGGAGATGCGGAAAAAAATTGACCTCGCGAGAGAGAATATAAAGCAAGTATCTCCCGAACTTGCTGACTCTATATTACAGATACGCCTACTGGTAGATGCGTTTAGTCTGGTTATGAAGAAGACCTTCGGGCTTGAGGGTAAAGTCATGGCCAAAGTCGATAGCCAACTGGGGATTTACCTGACCCGCCAGTATAGAGTATTTGAGGAGGAAGGCTTCAGAGAAAGAATTTTATCTGACAGGACCACAGAAGCTTACACGGATGCCTATGGATATATGAGGAGACAGTGGCTTAGAACACAAACCAAGCACATTCTGAAGAAGTCCCAACTCGACGGGCTTCCCCTGACTAGGGAGGCCGCTCTGAGAAAAGCTGAACAAGTGTTAGAGCAGGAAGCCAATATTGGCAGGGACCCCATTCATTCTATGATGGCCACTTATTTGAAGGCCAAGGAGAAGCAGTATAAGGGGGAGGAATACAGATTACCCAAAGGTCTTGGCCGGTCTCTACTTAATAATTTGAAACAGAGAAAACAAGTCCCCCCTGAGTTGCAAAAACTTTTAGGGGTTTATGGCCCCGAGGAAGGCATCAACAATATCTTCCGCACCTATAGCATTGTGTCTGAGATGACTGCTAGGCAGGCTTATTATAATAATATAGCTGAACTTGGCTCACCTCAAAGTGATAGCGACGATGCCGCCTTTGTGTTCACCCATGAACAATTGTCCAACCGCCCACAGTTAGACCCAGAATCTTATGTCAACATGAGGACGGGCGAGGCCTTTGTTTATGGGGACAAAGTCCAAGCCACGACAGAACTAGAGTCCACATACGATCAGACGTATAACTATTACGTCCATGAGGATATGTTTAAGGATATGAAGAGAATGTTTTCTCCAGACATAGCAGAGTCAAATCTGTCTAAGTCTAAGAAAGCTCTTGCTCTAGGAGGAGAAGGCTTCCGTTTATTAACGGGGGCGGCTCTGACCGCTAAAACCCTAGGGTCCTTAACTTTCTATATGAGGAATGTTCTTGGAAACTTGTTATTCTTCGCTCCCGCCCAAGGGTTTGGTCCCGTGTCTATATTTAAAATACTTAAGCAGACCAAACATATTGCGAGGTCCCTTACAGACCCCAAAGCTTTCGATGAGTACTATGCTGAATTAACAAGTTTGAATGTTATTGGCACAGATTTGTATTCCTCCCTGATTAAAGACCTTCTCAAAAAGCCTAAAACTGTTACCTCTGTAATCAGAGAGATAGAGGGTTTGAATAAATTGGCCGAAAAAATGGAAAAACTAGGAGGCCGTTTCGCCGCCAAAAAGGCCGAAGCTATCCTAGAAAGGGCGCAGGCTTTGTCGCAGTCAGTCGATGCGTTTTACAAGATTGGCTACTTTGAGCTAGAAAAAGCCAACCTTCTGAAGGCGAAGCAATGGGACATAGATAATGACACCGATTCCATAGACGCGAACGCCCCCGCAGGTTACCGCAATCTTTCTGATTACGACATCAAGTATATTGCGGCTCAGAAAGTACGCCGCACATCCCAGTCCTATCCCGACGCCTACCACTTGGTTGAAAAAATAAGTAAGAGCAGTTACGCTTCTGTGGTTACACCCTTCCTTCGGTTCAAGACTGATATCTTCCGAATCACGGGGAATACTTTCAAGCTCATAAAAGAAGAGAGGAAGAGCCCTAACGCAGTCATTAGAGCTAGGGGAACAAGACGCCTCACAGGCTTCTCGATTGTAATCGGGGGTGTTAGCATTGGTTTACCGACCGCCCTTGCACATCTGATGGGCGTAGGGGAAGAGGAGGATGAACTTTTGCGA
>TARA_R100000655_G_scaffold109815_3_pt1 | contig 19778 bp, 33 predicted proteins | sample TARA_R100000655 | Tara Oceans TARA_R100000655 (sample SAMEA2622497) | marine metagenome | biome: marine biome (ENVO:00000447); feature: deep chlorophyll maximum layer (ENVO:xxxxxxxx); material: "saline water (ENVO:00002010), including plankton (ENVO:xxxxxxxx)" | depth 90 m
TGCGGACGCCCGCTCATACGTCAACAGGTGGTGCGATGGACGCGCGAAAGCGGCAATGCGCCGTCAGCGGGTGGCAGCATGAACAAGCCCCTCCGCCGCACCCCCATGCGCCGCAAGTCGGCAGGCACCACGAAAGCCCGCACCGCCGCGCGTGGCGAGGACTGCCAACTGCGCCTGTCCTGCTGCAACCACGACCCTGAGACAACCGTGCTGGCACATATCCGCATGTTTGGCTGGGCAGGCACCGCACAGAAGCCGCCTGACTATCTCGGCATCTTCGCTTGCAGCAACTGCCATGACGCGCTCGACCGCCGCTCTAACGACGCGGAATGGGGCTTTGACGATGTATTGCGGGCAACGGGGAACACCCTGATCCGGCAATTTGAGAAAGGCGCATGGAAATGACCCCGACCAACGAAGTGATGCAACGCAACCTGTCTATCCAGCAGGGCCGCAACGCCAAGAAGCAGGCCGAGATTAACCGCTTGTGGAAGGTGGTGGAACGCCTGACCGCAGACAAGGCCGCGCTATTGGCCGATTTGAAAAAAGCACGAGGTGAAGCATGACCGTGGATATTTCAAGCGAGGCGTTTGATTGGAAAGCCGCATGGCACGCGCTGGACGAAGAACACCGCGCCCAAGCCGAGCGCATCAAGGAGCTGGAGCTAAGTCTTAGTGTTTCAACAGAGGAGGCCGTTTTATGGTTTGACGTGGCACAGCGCAAAACCGCTAAAGCTAGAATCGCCCGCAATGACGCGCTGCGGGAGGCGGCTCAGCATATCCGAGACCATGCCGAAGTCGCCCGCAAGAAAATGCGTGAGGCATATGAGCTTGGTTCTAGGGATATAGCCAGCACATGGAGCGCGATCATTTCACACCTAGACATCGAAGTAGATGCAATCCTCGCCCTTATCGAAGGAGCTACCAATGACTGAGCAAGTAGAGCGTGATGGGTATGACCAGTTTTGGGACGTAGTGGAATCTGCGCCGGTGCATCAAGGGCATATCGCGCAACCGATAGATGCCCTTCGATCAGCTTGGCTGGTTCGTGACTTGACGGAGGATGACTTCCGCGCAGCCCGCGCCGCTATCGCCGCCCTTACCGTGACACCGCAGGAGGCGGCGAAGGTGCGGGAAGCCGTAGGCGAGCAAGCAACCGAAGTGAACCGAGCGTTCATAATCGCCGCCAACGCAAGACCAGCGGGCGGACCGCAGGCAATCTATGAGGTCGAGTTAATATTGGAGCGGGCCGTGAAAGCCTTACGCGCTATCTCGGAGGACAGCCATGAGTAACGCACTAGACGGCTATGATGCGAGTGAATACCACCGCCTGAACATGCAGGTTGCGCGGGTAACTGGAGCCAAGGCTGCCGTCGATCAGGCTCTTGAGCGGGCGCGAGAGATAAAGAGCATCCCGAAGTGGATGATCCGGTATCTTGAGAGCGCAGCAGAACGATTGCCTGGCCTTTCCACAGACCTAGCCACGTTGCGGGATGGGTGCTGCGATGCTGAAATATGGAAGCCAAGACCCGCCGTTCGCTGTGAGCATTGCGGGGCCATTACGGGCCACCATCTGCGATGCCCGAACTTGAAGGAGGGGAAGGACGCATGACCGACGAAGACCGCAAACGCATTCTGCGCGAGTTAGCCCGTGCCAAAGCTGCATTCCAGCTTCGCACGATCCGCGCCGTTATTTAGGAGGGGAAACCATGCCAGCAAGACTGATGAAAATTCACGACGCCGCAACCTATCTTGGCATGAGCGTCACCAAGCTAAAGTCAAAGGGGCTACCCGTTCGCCGGGATGGCGGCAACGTCCTGTATGACCGTCTCGACCTTGACGATTACGCGAACAACCTGCCGTATGATGGCAAAAAGCAGACGGGGAGCGTCGAAGAATGGCAAAAGGCGTTCGACTAAAGGGCATCAAGGTTGTCACCAAGCCCAACGGCAAGCGATACGTTTACCGCCGCGTAAGGGGGCAATTCGTATCTCTGCCGGACCTACCGGAGAACCACCCCGACTTTCTGCGGGCATATGTGGACGCCGAGCATTACGCCCCGACTGACGGAACGCTCGCCAGCACGATTAAGCTATTCATTGCCTCAAACGACTTCAAACAGCGCAAGGAAAGCACCCGCAAGGTATGGCGGCGCAGGCTGGAGAAGATCGCCATGCAGTACGGCACATCGCCTATCGACAAGCTGACGACTGATCTAGTCAACAAGGCTATTCGGAAAGTATCACCCGGCGCACAGCGGGGGGAGCGCACAATCTGGCGGGCTATCTTTGCCTTTGCACAGTCTGAGTTCCTACGCAGTGACAACCCGGCCAAGGATGCGATGATAGGCAAGACAAAGGCCGTACCGCACGGCACATGGACACCGGATGATGTGGCGGTGTTTCGCGCCCGCTGGCCCGTAGGGACACCAGAGCGCCAAGCGTTCGAGGTGATCTATTGGACCGCCGCCCGGTGCATTGATGCCGCCGTGATAGGCTGGCAGCACGTCAGCGACGGCGTACTGGAGTTTGTACAGGAGAAAACCGGGGGAACGGCTGTTGTGCCAATCACCGCGCCCGTAGCGCCGTATCTGGAGAATGACAGGCGCATGTTCCTAGAGGCCGCGTCACCTGACCTGCTGTTCATCCTCACAAGCACAGGCAAGGGCCGATCTGTGAAGGCTCTAAGCCAGTTCGTAAGCCGCGCTGCGCGTGATGCTGGCCTAGAGAACCGCACCGCCCATGGGCTGCGCCGCGCCCGCGCCGTTGTGCTGGCTGAGAACGGCTGGACACCTCACCAGATTGGCGCATGGACGGGGCATGAATCCTTGGCCGAGGTCAGCCATTACACCCGCGATGCGAACAAACGGAGCATGGTTGTTGGAAACCACGTTGGAAACTCCGGCAATGTGAAGCGGTTTCCGTCATAAAAATAAGGGGTGCTATAGACATTGTGGCGGACCCTAGAGGTCTGCGCGAAACCTGCGCCCGCCATGCACTTACGGGGAAACCGGATGCATCGCGGGGCTATGGTTGCCGATGGTTAGCGGGGGGATTGGAAACGGTTAGTCCGAAACCCGCTTGATGCCGTGAGTGTCTTGAAGTTCATACGCCACGTTATGATCCCCCTCCCACTCGCCAGCCTCAAACTTGGCCCACGCTTCTTCTTCGGTTTCAGCCTCAACTGTCACCAGATCAGATGCGATGTATGTTGCCTTAATCTCAAATTCGGCCATGTCTATCTCCTATGTTGAGGGGGGCTTAGCCCTCCTATGTGGACTTGAAGCGGGCGAGATAAGCCCAAGCTTCATCAAGTTGATCATCATCAAGCCGCAGCGCGGCCAGAGCCTCCACCAGCGCCCGCGCCTCTTTGGTCATCCGCTTCGGTGGCTTTGGGCATTGGCAATCCGCATGGTCTCCGCCGACAGCCCGGCTCCAACAGCCCGGCACGAGAAACTTCCCGCCCGGAACATCATCAGCCTTATGCCACCGACAAACCTGCAAACCCGCGCTCCTATTCAGACTCGCCAGTAAGGCCGGTAGCCATCGCGGCATCCCACCCGTCGTTGTGGCCAAGAACGTAGCAGCGATCTGACTTGAACCGCTCAATCGCGCGCGCCTGCTCTTTCAGCTTGTCGCTCACTTGATCGAGGATGTGCGCGTGCAACCCCATTGCGGCCAGCCCTTCACGCATCTTGTGCAGGTCTTGGCACATGACGCGCACTGCCGCGTCCTTGGGATTGTGCATTTCAACTGTATCAGCCATCGCTTTCTCCTATTCAGACTCACGGCGCGCGCGGGTCATGCGCGCCAATTCCTTCATTGTGACCTCGACCGCGCCAGCCTCAACGGCAAGCGCCCGCTTTGACATGGCTATGTCGAAATGCTCCCGCGCTGTTCCCGCGCTCTGTATCCACTTGCGCGCGACACCGATCCGGTCGGCCATTGCTAGCAATTCCTCGGTGCTATCCGCTATCATGTGGCACATTTTCATCCGTCCGAACTGCGCCTGCATGTTGTCGACATAAACCGCCATCGCCATTCTCCTATCTGGACTCGGCGCTGTCGAGAAAATCGACGTGCGCGCCCTTCTTCGTCACCACGCAATCCGAAGCCCGCGCGCGGCACGGTGGCCACCCCGCAGGCTCAACAAATTCGCCGGCCCCATCGGTTCCTGCACGCAGAACAACCCAGTCCTCACCTGTCGGCTTGTGATGGACCTCATCGCCTCGCTCAATCATACTGCACCTCCTATTTGGATTTAGGTTTCATCGATAGGATACGCGCCGCCGCTTCGGGGCTTACATCCTCGACCATCCGCGCCGCTTGCTCGATGAACGCGCCAGCGTGAGGCTCTACCACCCGCTTATTATGGGCGGGGTTCTCGAAGTATATCGCCACGCGTTCAGCCGCCAACGCCTCGCGCATGGTGCCGTAATACTCGACATCAACGCGCGCGCTGTCCGGCCACCAATCTGACTGGCTTTTGTGCTGCTGTTCGCGGGTCCGATGATTGATGCAGGCACCCACATAGAGTAGCGCACCATCTGCATCGAAATGCCGATAAACGCATGGGCGGCGATCCGGCAGCGGCGGGCCTTGAACCTCGACCACCTTCTTGCGTTTGCGCTTCTTGCCAACGCGACGGCTCTCCGAGACGTGAAAGACATTTTGGCGGCGCGCGACCTCGGCCACGAAAGCCGCTTCGTCTTCGGGCGTGGTGATCTCTCCGCCGCCGACCACAAGGCGAACCTCCTGCTCCGCCACTGCGTCAATCAGCCAGCGCGCGTCGTTCTTTGACACGGCGGCGCAGAACTCGGAATGAACGTGGATTTCATCACCCGGCAGCGCGGCGAAAAGAAGATCGTTGCGCCCGACCAACTGGTTTTGAGGGCGGGTCGATCCACGCGAAATATCATCTTCCCAGATCGGCCCGAACTGGTCGTCAGAGACGCCGGAAGCGACCAAATGCGCTATCTGATCCTTGCGAGAAGGACGCCCCGGCGCGGCGAGGATGTAGCCCCACTTTATGGATTCACCGACCATCTTCTTAACACCCCTCGGCGTCGGGGGGTGTCTGATCACCTTCTTTCATCGGGCCATTTTGCCCCGCCAAGAACTGGCGAAGCGCGGCGACGATCACCGCAGACCGCGAAGGCGGCACGGGTTGCTGGGCGATCCATGCGTCCAAATCCGCAAGCAGATCGGGCGGCAGGGTCGTGTTCACGGGTTTGTTTATACGCGGCATATTCATGCCTTTACCGATAGCGCACACACAAAGCAACGTCAACACTTGTGCGCACACATGTTGACGAGTGCGCACACATCGGCTAGAAAGGGTGCAAATCCACCAATCCCCGGAGGCACCATGGCAGAGGAAACGTACAGCACAGACGGGCCGGAATGCCCCTACTGCGGCCACCAGCACCAGCCGAGCGAAGACCCCGGCCACTATTACAACGAGGGCAATGACAGCAGCACATGCGAAAGCTGCGACAAGGACTTCAAAATGTCGGTCTATGTCTCGCACTCTTGGACCTGCGAAACCTTTGACGACTGAATCCAACAATCCCCGGAGGCACCCATGAAGATCAACGCGGATACGGCAGAGGGCGGCGGGCGCGTCGAAGTTGAAGCCACAGAGGATGGCAACGTCCTCCTCTCATGGCTCGCTGCGGACGGCGAAACGTTTCGCTGGTGGAAGCTCGGCGCAGAGCAAGCCGACCACCTCGGCGACATCATCAAGAACCACGCACGGAAGGCGGCGGAAGCCGCGTCCAGCTAACCCCGGAGGCCGATATGATTTCAAATATCAGCGAAAAGATAGGGCCAGCGCGCAAGCCGCACCGCTGCGAAGAATGCGGGCGCACGATCCCGAAGGGCGAGGTTTATCTGCGCCAAGTCAACGCGGACGGAGCGCAGGTTTGGACATTTAAGGCTCATACAGATTGCGCCGAGTTGGGCGTTGCCTACCGGACAAAGCATAGGCTGTGGGACGAATACGATTGGCTTCCGATGTATGAACTCGCGGACGACGACCACCTCTTAGGCCAGTGGCGAGGGCGCTATCCTCACGCCGTTTGTCGCCTCGAATTTAACCAGTCCTAAAAACCCCCGGAGGCACTATGACCGACCTAGATATAATCAAAGCCCTGCAAGACGGGGACCGACCCACCTTCGGCATCCATGGCCGAAACATGGAGGTTATGGGCCTAATGTCGCGGATGGAGGAAGCGGGGCTGATAAGTACCGACGACGCCAGCCTGTCGCAAGAAACCCGCCGCCGCGCGATATGGGTTGCAGAGGACCGGCGCGGGGAACAGCCCGCGTCAATTCTCGCGTCCCTGTCGCAATCCAACTAACCCCCATCACAGGAGCCACACATGACTGAGACAGCACCGGAACGGATATGGGCGACACATAGCGAGACGTGGGCGCTGTTGAGTTGGGGCAATGGGCTGACACAGTTCGCCATAAAGGCGGAACCGAATACGTCCGCGCCGATCTGCTGGATGATGCGGTGAAGGCGCTGGAACGTGCGCTTGATTGGGCAGCATGTCACCGCGACCACCCCGGCACGATCAACCATAATGCAATTCTGTTTGACCTAGAAGCGCGGGAAGTCCTCGCCAAGCTAAGGAGCAAGCCATGAAGGTATCAGGACCATATATTGAGTACGCCCGCCACAAGTGCGGCGTCTTGGTTTCGGAAAAGGTGAACCCAAACACTGACAAAATCAAAGCGCGAATGGACGAGGTTCGTGAACACAACGATACCGCCGTTTGCGCCCATTGCCAAGGACAGCACCCATGACCAATGCAAACGCATTACCGATACAAGCGCGGCTGCGAGGTTCAGTAGCCGCCGCAGCGCAGGCATACACCGATGCATGGTTCAACAACCCCGGAACCGCCCGCCCGGTTCATTGCATCCCAGCAAAGGAAACCGACACAGACTTGGTTTTAGCGCAAGGCATCAAAGAAGCCGCCGACCGCATAGACGCGCTAGAGAAGGCGCTGCGGGAGGGTCGTGACCTTATTGCAGGCGATGCAACAGGCGCAGAATGGAAGCGGGGATGCAGTGCGTTTCTGCAATCCGCCCGCGCCGCGCTTGGGGAGGGGGAGTAATGGACCGCCTAATCTCATGGCTTTACACGCGCCGGATATGGGGGCCGCGCTGCCCTGACTTTGACCCGGACTGCCGCGTTTGCCGCCGATGGGCAGAGCATGACGATATGTTTGGCGATAGCAGCACTATCCCCCTGTAACGGGCAATAACAGCCTAGCCCCGATCAAGCAAAATGCGCGTGTCTAGGTGGATAGCCTCGGTCCGGCGGTCAACATCGCTCATGTGGCCCTCTATCTCGGTCAGCCGCACGTTGATTTGCCGCACCTCTGCCAAGACGTATTCCGTCCTATCCTCCGGCGGGGTGCCGTGGCCCACTTCGATGGGGGTTTTCTTCGCCCCCTTACGAACCGCGAAAACCGCGCTAACGATCCCCGCGATAAGGCCCGCGATGCCAGCCCATGCTTCCGGCTCAATGCTGTTTATAAAATGAAGCATCAGCAGCAGACCTATACGCAGCGAGAACATCAAAGGCCGCAAGCGCGAGATACACGCCAGCGCCGGTTGTGAGGGCGGCAGATTGCCCACTGAGCGCAGGTACTGCAAAGAGAACGGCCAAGCCCGCGAATAGGCCCGCGCCGAGAACGGCACCGACACAGCGCAGGATTGGCGAGCGCCGCCAATTGCCGTTGATAAATAGCCCCGCCATCCGCATAATTGCTATGACAGTCAGAGGCACGGCTAAGGCCACCTCATCTATGCCAAGCTGGCGGAATGCCGCGAATGCAACGCTGGTGGAAAGGGTATCGCCGGGGAGCGCCAGCGTTAGGGCAAAGATCAGGATGATAATGCTGTTTTGCCATTCCATGCCCCGGCCATGCTGGAGGAATGTGTCGGAGATACGGGTCATTTGCATCCCGCTTTCAGCTTAGACAAAAGCCGCTCGCCCGTGTCTCTGGATAGCGCCCCGCCGTCATACAGAAGCGCCCCTGCATGGGTCTTGCGGTCCTGCTCAGTGCCACGGCAAAGCGCGGATTCACTTACTGAGGTCGCGCAGGCGGTCGTTGATAGCGTTAGGGCTACGATCATCGCTAGGCGCATCGCTCATCCTTTCTAACGTGTCAGTGTGTTGGATTTGCTCGCGCAGGTCTTCGCGGGCCTCTTTGCCGCCGAGCCAGTACAGCCAGCCCCCTACGGCGCAGAGGATCACGACCACGACGACAACGCGCGTCATTGCAGCGCCTCTAGGCACAGCTTGCGTTCGGCCCCGCGACGATTGGTCAGGCCGCGCACTACACGCCCTCCGGCGCGGTTCCAGCGCGGTAGCTGCTCACATGCGCCGCGCAGGTCGCCCGCGTTGGCTTTCCGTGCCAGCGTCGATTTACAGGCCGCGCCCGTGCCGACATTGTAGGACCATGAGGTAAACGCCACTTGGACGCCTTCGGGGTATGTCGGCAAGCCGGGGATGCAGGCCGCAAGCTGCGCGTGAAACTGCTCAACAGCCTTCGCAAGCATGGCATCGCATTCCGCTTTGGTGTATACATCGCCTAGCTTCACGCCCCGCGTCTCGCCATAGCAAACCGTAGGAATATTACGGGCCAGCGCGTCAGGATAGGCCGTTGTTCTCAGCCCTTCCCACGGGCCGATAAACGCAACGGACGCCGCGATAACAGCAGAGATACCCGCCGCCCCGCGCTTGGTCTTTGGCTTGGTCTTAGAAAACAGGCTTCGCAGCCACGCCATTATCTGCGCAAGGAACTTCATTCGTCGTCCTCCATGTCGGATTGAGCCGCCACACGGGCGAACAAGGCCACCGCCGAGATAGCGCCAGAGAACGCCGCTAGGACGCCATCAGGCCAATCGGGGAGCCATAGCTGGGTTGCCACCTCAATGCCGCTCAGAGCGCCAGCAAGGATGATTAAACGCACCGACCACGCACGGGTCAGCACTTTGCGCCAGTTCGTCACAAACATATGTCACCTGTTATTTAGGAAAGCGCCGCTCATAGCTGCTGCGGCAGTGGTTCCGCTCATCACGGCGAAACACGCGGTCAAAGGTCAGCACCCACACTCACCACAATCCCCGGTCACGACGCCACCACGCAAACGCGCATAGCGTCATGTCCCAGCCCGTCAGCCAGCGACACAAGCGGCGGCTAACGGCTTCGCAGAGGGGGAGCATTATCACGCCCGCTGAATAATTTCGGTGACGAAGTTCCAGTTCCGCGACGTTGAGAGGTTTTGCGCCTGCAAGTCACCGCCCGACATAGCGAAAGTCAGCGCTGTCGGAGAACCCAGATAATCTGATACAATCGTGGTATTCGACAGCGTACCGTTGCCCTCAATGGTCACATAAGCCACGAAGGAACTTGAGCCTGAAGAACTCGCCCGCCCGATCCCAGTCACCTTTGCGATCACTGTTGCGCTGCCACGCTGCGCAGCGGTTAGAACCGTTTGATTTGCCGCCGTGTTGCCGTTCACAAAGAAGTTTTTCAGGTGGTTGTTGAATAGGTCCAAACCGTTGACCGCAAGCAGACTGCCGATGTTGGCATTGGAATTGGTATGCAAGCCGCTTGCTCGGTCATATTGCAAATAAGTTGAACCAGAGCCGAAGGTCGCGCCGTTCTTAACTAGGCGTTGCGCATCCGCCCAAGCGGGCAAAACAACAATCTCACTATTCCCCGACAGAACGGCGCTCACCCAATTCTTGAAGGTGGTATATTGCCCGCCCAAGAAAGAATAGCCCTGCGTGTTCACCGATTCAGACTTTACCAAATACCGGGAGGCCGCGTTGTTGGCGAATACCTCGCCGCCGATGAATTGCACCTTGGGGGCATCCCCACTAGCCCCGGCATTGGCAAATACTTCAACCACACAATCAACAGTGTTGCCCCCCGCCACCTCGATATAACACTCGGAAAGCGTCAGGATGCCCCCAGCACCATAGCTGATTTCTGGCTTGGTGCCATCGGCCACGCTGTTACCCTCAATCGTGGTGCCGATGAATTTGATGTTCCGTGAAGTCGAGTAAATACCCTGTTGCTGGTTTTGCTCAATCCGGCCCCCAAAGAACTGACTGCCCTGAAATGATCCGGCTGGATCATTAAAGCCGATAGTATTCCCGCGCAGGTCTATGTTGTGAAATTCGCAGCAAATACTTTCATAGCTGCCCACCTCGCCGTCCCCATCAAATGGCACATCAAGCCCCCAAAGGCGGCAGTCGACCAGCTTGCAAGAGGACGCCTTACGGAAAAATACCGCCTTAGAGCCTACAGTGCGATCCCCGGAAGTTGTCAGGCCTTTGATAATGACGCGGTTCTTGGCGATAGTTGAGGGCGTACCGTTGGCTTGCTGGCCAATGATGAAGATAGGATTGCCGTTTCCTGTCCGGTCGAAAACGCCCTGGCAGTCGATGACAAGCCCGGTGTGGTCGATATAGACATTATCCGCCCACCACGCACCATCAGGCACAATGACACACCCCTCGGCCCCTACGGTATTTACCGCAAGTTGGAATGCGGCGCTGCTGTCAGTAACCCCGCTGCTGTCGGCGTTAAATGCCAGCACATTGTACGCCCCATCCGCCCCCGGCAGCACCTCCAGCTTCACCCCGCCCGCTGTAATGCGGTGGTAGCCTGTCGGGTTAGTCGTCGCATGGAACGGGTCCGCACCTTCTGCCAGCACGCGAAAGCTGGACCTGTCCTCGCGGGTCTGCACGGTGTCGCCCTCAGCCACACCCGAAGCGCCGGGGCCGTATGACAAGGTTTCGTCGGTGTCGATTGCCGCGCTGTTGTCTAGCCATACGCCGTCATACAGCGCCGCCTGTGCTGCGCTTGTGGCTGCTGCGGTGGCTTGGTCGCCTGCATCCTCCGCGTGTTCCTGCGCTGACTTCGTGCCGGGACCGCCGGGTTCCGTGCCTTCCGCCCATGCTTGGGAGAGCTCAACCGCTTCAATCGCCGCGTCGTATTCCGCTTGCGTGAGGGTTGACCAGTAGGAGGTCGTCGCGGGCGGCAGTTCCTCGCGCAGAAGATCAGCCAGCGAATACGGGCCATCTTCGCCAACCTGAATGCGCCCGTATGTCTCGACAGGATAGCCCCTTTCGCTAATGAGTTCAACAAGATACGTTGTTCCGCGCAGGCCCGCCGTATTCGGCCAGAGTTCAAGCGCGATAGAGCCGTCAGCCTGCAATTCGGCTTCGATCTTGCGCGAGGCCGCAATCACGCCGTTGTCTGTTGCGTCATATTTGCTAAGCGCAAACCGGACGCTGCCGGTCGTGATAGGATCGCCGTCAGGCTCGGACAAACGCCCGGTGATGATTTGGGTATCAATCGCCATCTCAGGCTCCTTTGAAAATGAGGTTCAGTTCGGCCAGCGTCAGGCCGTACTCTGCAATGGCAGCGATCACGACAGAGGACGTGCGTTTAACCGGAAGATCAGCGCCCGCCGCAATTGCCGTTTGCGCATAGCCGAGCCGGGCCAATCCCGATTGGAATTGGCCGTAAGTGATTGTTTCTCTCATGGTTGGCCCCTAGGTGATCTTTCCGGCTTGACGGAAAAGGTCGTCTTTGGCCGCTTCATCTAAGCCCATAACGTCCCCGATGGCGTCAATCAGCCAGTGCTTGCGGCGCAACTCGGTCGCGTATTCCCACTCGATCCGCGCTTCGTCGCCTGCCGTACCTGTCATTCCAGAGATTGCAGTTTCAGCATCAGCCAGCAGCCCCGCACGCGACAAAGCAAGGCGCGCTTGGCGCATAGACACGGCGGCAGGGACAGCCTCGGGTTCAGGGGGCGGGGGCGTGAATGCCTCCCCGTCATATGCCCAGCCGATCTGAGCGCTACCTGCTTCAACCCAATTCTCAGCAAGCGGAGCGTCAGCTACAGCGATATTCGCGACAACGCCGCCTTCAATGATTGCGTAATTCATGCCCATCTCCTTACCAAGCCCAGATACGGACGCGCCCCGGCGCACCGTCACCCCCGCCGCCGTCATTCATCGAACCACCTCCGCCACCGCCGGGGACAGAGCCGTTGCCTGCTTTTGTTGATGCAGAGTTATTGCCTGCCCCGCCATTGCCTGCGAATGTCGATGAGCCGCCAACACCATTCAAACCGCCAGCCACACCACCGCCCCCACCGCCTCCGTAGATTGAAGGACCGCCCGCTAGGTTTGCTGCGAAAGTGCCGCCTGCGCCACCGTACCCAGAATGCGCCCCGACAGCCCATGACGGGTAGGTAATGGCGTCACTGATCGTCGCCGCCGCAGCGCCCGCTTGGCTGGCAAAGGTATCTCCGTTAGGAACCCCCGGCTTGCCCGGTCTGGCGGTCAGATGAGCACCGAATGAGCTAGCCCCTCCAGAACTGCCGTTATTATTCCCACCGCTTGCCCCACCTGCACCGCCTGATCCGATAGTGACAGTTTCAGTTGCACTAAGGTCAGAGGCTTGGAAAAGGTAGAAGACGCCCTCGCCGCCTGATGCGCCACCGGCTTCGTTCGAGCCGTCAGAACGATTGCCGCCCCCACCGCCTCCGGCTACAGCCTCAACATAGACGAAGTTTGCCCCGTCTGGCTTCGTCCACGTCCCAGATGTGAGAAATTCCTGATAATCAAACTTGGCTGCAATCGCCTGCGTCACACGGAGGGGGGTCATTAGTTTTTCGTTGTCGGTGCCTTCTTCGGCGTCAGCCTCGGAAGCCAGTGCAGGACCGCCCACCAGATCATCATAGTTGCCTGTGAAGCTGATCCGCACCCACCGTGTCGCATCGTTCGCTGGGTCAGTCGCAACACCGCTATGCGAGAGAATGCAGCGGTATGTCTGACCGTTTACATTGGAGACAGCCGCGCTTGCAGGGTTGCTTGCGGTATAGGCGGCGTTTGGCACGTGCACATCAGCACCTGCTGCCGCAGCACCGCCGCTGATCGACAGCGCCGCGCTTAGGGCCGCGTCGTCTGCGCTGTCGGATGCTGCCCCTGCGCTTCCCGCTGCTTCACCTGCGCTATCGCTGGCCGCGCCTGCGCTGTCTGCCGCATTAGACGCTTGCAAAGCGAACCAAGATACCGAAGACGACAACTCATTGCGGAACGTCTTTTCCCAAGCGATGAACGGGTCTGTAAGGGCTGAGAATGTGGAAGGTGCCGCCCGGCTAGGAACTTGGGCCGGTGCCTCTGTGAACGTAGGATCGGGCATTAGACTAGGCTCCTGATTTCGAGGTCCATGATTGTTTTATTCGCGTACTGGTAAAGAAAGTTGAAACTGCGATAGAACCCGAGGTAGGCGAGTTCGTTGTCGCCATGCTTGGTGTCGAACGCCCACACGGTCGGGACGCCGCGCTGGTCTGCTAGGCGGCGCTCAAGGTACGTGACACGGTAGGTATCGACCGCGACTGCTGGGGTTGCCGTCCGCGCGTAGCCTCGAATAACGGGGGTCGTGCGCCCAAATGCGTCTTCGTTCAGGCGGGTGTAGTCGTCTATCCCGAGCGGCACCTCATCCAGCGTCGTGCCAAATATCTCAGGTTGCCCGAAGGCGATCTGCCCCACCGCAGCGGTTGCGCTTGGGTTGTTTACGGTCACGCTGATTTCAGCGGAGGCGTAGGGCGGCAGGTCGGTGACGCACAGGGTGTCTTTCGTCACGATAGGCGAGAAAAAGTAGCTGTAGGCGTCAAGGACGTTGGTGTTGTCGGTCAGGTCATAAGTTTCATCATAAACCACGCCCTCCACCGGGTCTGTCACGGTGATCTGCACAGTCGCCCCGGTGATGTTGAACAGCGAAACGGCTGAGACAATCGCCCCCGGCGTTACCACCCAAGTTGCACTCTCTGCCCGCGTTGCCTGCGTCTGAATGATGCCATCAAAGACCTGCCAGCGGTTTGTCGCGCCGAGGTCCGTCCACCATGTGCCATCATCGTCTTCGGGGTCGTTGTCAGTGTTACCCGCTTGGACGCTTTCCCATACTCTGTGCGCCTTGATAACCTTGTCCTCAAGCGCGTAGGTGGTGCCGCTATCCCATGCGCTATAGTCGTCCTCCGTAATCGTGCTGCTGGTTAGGGTCGCGTCGGTGACCGGAACTACCGGGATCATTTTAGCGCTCATGATGCTGCCCTCGTGCGCAGGGCATCTTCTTCGCCCGATATGTCAATCAAGGTGTCGTCCCACTTCTGCGCTATGGCTGCGCTCTTGCCTGTATGACGGGCAGTGCTGCGGTTGATTGCGGTCAGTTCGTCAACCTTGGCCGAAAGCTGCGCCACTAGCGCCTCTAGCCTGCCGTTCCCGCCCTTCGTGTGATCCGTGACAGTCTCGCGCGGGTGCAGCATTGCCATGAAGCCGCCCTTGCCGTCCAAACCGCCAGAGCGAGGACCATTGCCGGTGTAGCCGCCGCCGTCATAGCTACTGACGCTGCGCATGTACTCTTGCCAATCGCTGCCATCGCCGCCGTCGCTGCCGGAGAAGTCATAAACTGGTGCGCTGCCTGCGCCACTGCCCCCGCCACTTGTCGCCGCCTGTGTTGCTTGGAACCCTGCGATTGCACTCTTGAGTGACAGGACGCTATCGTTGACCCCAAGAAGCGCATCAAGCTGCTGCTGCAACATGTCCACTTCACGGTCGGCTTGCGTTTCCATCGCGGCGATCTGCTGCTCCAGCAGCAACACTGACCGCTCATCGGCGCTCAAGGCAAAAGCAGCCGTCTTTTCCAGCGCACGAATAACACCGGAGGTCCGGTCAAAGTCGCGGCGGTAGTCTTCAAGCGTCTCGTAAGTATCCGCAGAGGGGTTCGCCACCGCCTGTAGGGCCGCTTGCAGCGCGTCTAGGTCGTTTATCTCGCCCTGCCCCACGAGAGACCGCAGGTACTCCGCAGCGCGGTCCTGCGCCTGCCGTTCGGCCTCCACGCTTGGGAAGATGCGCGACTTGAGTGCGCTCTCCAATGCGTTCGCGATTGCGCGAGAGGACGCCAGACGTTCACGCGCTCCTGTAAGGCTGTTTTGCAGGCCACTTATGGCCGCTTGCGATGCCGCCCGCGTTGCTTCCATCTCACGCGCAAACGCCGCTTGCAGGTCTTGCGCTGCCTTGTCCTGCAACGCCTGCTGCCCGTCGATCATGCCCGCAAATGCGCCGGACATGCCGATGAGAGAAGCGACTTGCTCCATATTCCCCATGCGCTCAGCCTGCTCAACAAGCGCCCGGAAGCCTTCAATCGTCGCAGGCATGATAAGGCCAAGTTCAGCCATCGCCTCGCGCATGTTGCGGGTGGCGTTCGTCACTTGCTCTGCATCGGTGTAGAACCGCTGGTAGTAAGCCGAGGTCGCCTGCGCCATCTGCTCAACGCCGCCGAATAGGTCAGCAAACTCACGCGCCGCCACACCGCCCGCAACGCTGGTTTCGTACATCGTGAAGCCGAGGTCGCGGAATGCGATGTTTGCCGTTTGCAGCGAACTCGCCAGCGCCGATAGAGCCTGATCCGCCGTCTCGCCCTCGCGAATGACGTTGCCCAATTCCTCTTGGAAATGTCCGAGCGCCGCATAGCTGAACTGCTCGGCCAAAACGCCGAAAGCCCGCTGAATTTCCGCCTGCGCTTCTTCTTCCGACAGGTCTTTCAGGGATACGCTGATCTGGCTGGCAAAGCTGCTGAAATTATCAGCCGAGAGACCTAGCACATCGCCCATTGCCAGCGCGCTATTCTTGATCTCGTCTACCGCGTCCTTGATTGGGCCATCATCCTCCATCGGGGAGTAATTCGTGCTGCGGCTCTTGCTCAGCCCCCAGAAGCGCGACTTTTCAATCTTCTCAAACTCCTCCACCAGCGTAGAGGTGGCGTCAGCCGTGATGCGCAGCCCCTTGTCGAGAATCTTTGTTTTGCTGGAGAAGAAGCTAAAGACCGCCGCGACCGCAGCCACGGGGAGAGCAACCGCGCCGATGGCCGTGCCAAGCCCTGCAAGTCCCGATGTGGCCTGCGTAGCCATCGCGCCGACCGCACTTAGCCCGCCACCGATGCCGCCGCTTGTGAACGCCCCCAGAGCCGCAGACGCCCCGCCGAGGATGCCAGAGCCACCGCCCCACGCCCCTAGCAAGCTGCCAAACATGCCCCCCGCGCCACCGCCGATGCCCATGAGGTTGCCAAGCCCACCCCCGCCCGGTGCTGCGGCCTGTGCTGCGGTGCCACCGACACCCCCGGCACTGATGCCCATACCGATCATAATGCGGTTCTTAGCCGCCATTGCGATCATCTGGCTCAGCATCCCCTTGAACGTGTCTAAGATACTGCTCGCGAAGTCCTTGAAGCTGCTAAAGCCATCGGCCACAAAGTCACCGAAAGCGTTAGCCACGCCATCAATCCCGCTCACAAGGATGTTTGCCTTTTCGGTCCCCATGTCCTCGGCGGTAAACGCGGCCTCTTTTAGAGCATCGTTGAAGGCTTCGGCCTCTGTCTTGGCCCGTTCAAGTTCGTCCGCCGCCGCGCCTGCGCCTTTTGCCGCCTTAGCCCCTGCCCCGCCTGTATCCTCTAGCGTGTCGTTTAAGCCCGACCCGGTGTCCTCAAGTTCGCTTGCAGCCGCTTCGGTTTCCTCAACGCTGCCGCCAAGTGCGGCAAGCGCCTCACGCGCAGGGCCAAAGGCTTCCTTGATGGTTCCCGCAGCGGTTGCGAAAGCACCAGACGCCGCATCGCGAGCCGCATAACCCGACCGTGCCAAAGAACCAGACGCTTCATCCGCGCTATTGGCTACATTCATCAATGCGGCGCTCATGCCCTCAAAGGCTGGCACGCCTGACATCCCGTTGGCCATCTTCCAAACAAAGTCAAAGAACCCGGTCGCCATGTCAGAGAGAGCGAGCAAGAACCCCGACTTCATCAAGTTCCAAACGCCATTGAGCGCCGGGGGAATTGCCGCAGCGGAATCCACAATCCCCTGCCACACTGCGCCAGCGACGTTGCCCAATTGGACGAATGCCTTGCCAACGCCTCCGGTTGTCTTAACCAATTCAGTGAATTGGTAGATCATCTCCCCTGCCAGCACGACAAGCGCACCGATGCCAGTGCGAATGAACGCTTTGCGCAGTGTGATAAGGGCGCGGGAAAGCGTTAGCGTCTTAGCCGCCGCCGTGACCATCGCAGCCACATACGCCCCGCCGATCACGCCCGCTGCTGTGGCCGCATAGATTGCAATTCGGTCGATGTTTTCCGCTAGCAGAATGATGCCCTCTGCCAAGGCAGCACTTGCGCCAAGCGCAGAATCCAATTCCCCCACGAACAGCGTGAAACTTGTCCCAAGGACTGAGACAGCCTGCGACACGGTCGGAACTGTGCTGCCGAACGCGGCCTCCAATGCCTCTGTAGAAGACATGATTGCATCGAAGAATTCCCGGCTGCTGATCTCGCCTTCAATAACCATCGCACGCAGCCTGCCGACCGAACCCGCCGCTCCGTCGATTGCGTTAGCTGCCGCCTGGGCGATGGGATATGCGCCCTCAAGGATGCTGTTAAATTCTTCGGCTCTAATCACCCCGCCTGCCATGGCTTGGGAAAGCTGCAAGAGCGCACCAGATGCCGCCTCGGCGCTGCCCCCTTGTTGGGCCAACGCCAAATTCACATTTTCTGTAAATCGCAGAACGTCAGCCTGAGACGCCCCCAAATCTTTGCCCGCGATGCTAATGCGCTGATAAAGTTGCGCTGTGGCCTCAAGCGGGGCGCGTGTGCGAATTGCAATATCGCCAATCGCCTGAATTTGCGCGGGAACTTGCCCCGCATCGACACCTAACGCGCGAAGGCTGTTGCCGATCCGCGCATATGCTTGCGATGCTTGCCCAACTGCCCGCAAAGATGTGAAAGACGCGGCCAAACCCGCCAGAACCTTAGTCGCCGCAAGAGCCATCGCCCGTGTCTGGTCTGCCGCCGAGTTGAACCCCTTGATCTGGGGGGTTGCCTGCCCCGCGCCACGACCGGCACGAACAAAACCGCGCTCAGTGCCGCCAACCGCCTTTTCGGTACGCGCACCAGCCCTCGTGGTTTCATCAAGGACTTTCTTGCCGCGTTCTAGGCCGGTCGTGTCAGCCTTCAGCAGAAGTGTAGCAAATTCGGCCATTTACGGAATCCTTGCGAGACAAGGGCCGCGCCAGTACGTTTAGCGCGAACCATTGGAGATATTCATGAGAATGCTATTGATTGCGTTGGCGCTGGCTGCGCCTGCACATGCGGACATTTCAGACAAGGTGTCGGTCGCCGGGTGCGATTTTTCAGATATGAGCCGTAGCTGGATATTGTGCGATATTACCAATCACACCGAACACTCGATTGCCTCAGTTTCAGTGCAGCACATTTATACGGAGCCGGGCCGGACCATCCCGTGGGTTGATACCAGAGATAGCGACTTGCCTTACGGAACTGGTGATATTGCTGGCGGGATAGAGCCGGGTGAAACGATAAACCACATCGTTCGGACGCCCGGCCTGTCGAGCCGTGCTGACCCCAAGGCCGTTGAGTTTGCAATTACCCCGATCAAAGCCGTTACGGCTAACGGTGACGTTTTGGAATGACGTAGGACACCCCCGAAGGGATGCCCAAGGCGGCTAGGCCGCGTTTTTGTCGATTAGCCCGGCGTATTGTGCCTGCGAAAAGCGGCGAAAGCGTCCTCTAACGGCATTTTGAAGTAATCCCGCATGGCCTGAGCCGCGATATCACAATAGGCGGTGTGCTTCGGCCCACCGTAAGCACTGACTGCCCCATCCCGGTTATCAAGCGCTCCGGCCAGCCCCTGCGCGATAGGATGCGCAACGATTGTGACGATACTGCCCTTAAAGCTGACTGCTTTCACCAAGTCACCTCCGTCTGGGAACCGCTGGCACAAGCGGACAATCGCATCATCTGGATATGGGCTGTCGAGCGCCGCAGCCAGTTGCAGGATATCCACCCAAGGAAAGTCAGGCACCCCGATCAATGGCGACTTGTGAAAAGTGACGGGCATCCCATTGAGTTGAAGTGTAGCGGACTTCATTCGTCACCGCCTTTGGCAAATATTTTAGCAAGCCTAGTCAAACCCTTAGGCGTAATCATTAACGTGATGCTGATCCCCTTCTCACCATCACTCTTGGTGTACTCACCGTGCTTGTGGTCGAGATAACCCACGTTTCTCTTGTCCGTGTAGGCTTGCAGTGGTCCCTTCCCGCTCTGACGGAATGCCCAGCGGTTAACCTGTAACCACGTTTTCAGCTTGTGCTCTGGAATGCCCAGAACCTTTGCGGCGGGGCGAACTGACAGGCTTCCACTCATGGCCTCGATCTGTTCAAGTGCGGCGACATCACCCTTCATGGATTCGATTTGCTTGGCTTGCGCTTCCATAGTCGAGTTGGCTTCGATTAGCGCCGCTGCGATCAGTTGCTTGCCAGACAGAACTGCCGAGTGCTTTTGCTCACCCTCCAATTCTTCCAGCCGCTTCACCACACGATAGCGTAGGTCGGCCCGATATCCGGTGATCAACGTCACTGTCAGGTCTTTAGGTAACCGATACTCTTTTCGAGCCTCACCCTTCGCGTCCCTGTACTCGGCTGTGAAATCGACCGCCCCAAAGTTGGGGGCGTCAATATCTCGTAGCATCTTCTCGATATCACGCAATACGTGGTCATGCCGCTTCTCACATAGGGTGGCAATTTCACGGCTGCTCATGGTAAGGGCCTCACCGAACATGGCTGGCATCGCGGCGGGGCTTCTGATTTCTGCTTGCTGCCCCATTACGCC
>TARA_R100000655_G_scaffold35141_1_pt1 | contig 19770 bp, 33 predicted proteins | sample TARA_R100000655 | Tara Oceans TARA_R100000655 (sample SAMEA2622497) | marine metagenome | biome: marine biome (ENVO:00000447); feature: deep chlorophyll maximum layer (ENVO:xxxxxxxx); material: "saline water (ENVO:00002010), including plankton (ENVO:xxxxxxxx)" | depth 90 m
AATTATATTACTAATTATCTTCCAGATCTAAAAGTAAAAGATCTTTTCACTGGTGTCTTAAAAATGTTTAATCTAACTTGTTTTGGTACTGATACAGATGTTTATCAAATCGAAGATATTGAAACTTGGTATAACGTAGGTGATTTATACGATACTACAACTTACACCGATATTGAAAGCATACAAGTAAAAAAAGTACCCTTGTATAAAAAAATTAGTTTTCAATATGCAGAAAGTAAAAGTTTTTTGAATAAACAATTTTCAGTTACTCATCAAAAAGAGTATGGAAATTTAGAACAAACTTTTAATAATGAAGGAAGTGAATTTAGTGTTAAATTGCCTTTTGAAAATTTAATGGGAACAAGATTTTTTCTTTCTTCAAATGTACCAACAAATACACAAGTGGCTTATGCTTTAGATGAGAATTACAATCCTTATATTACAAAACCATGTTTGTTTTATATGTACGATAAGCAAACAACCGATATTAAAATTAATGACGGTAGTAGCACCCAAACCATTACTAATTATATTCCTTTTGGACAGGATTTAAGAGTGAACAACCAAACTGATTACTCACTAAATTTTGGCAATGAGATAAGTACATTTTTATTAACAACTGTTCCTTTTGGTTTATATGCTGCATACTATTTAAATTATCTTATGAATCTTTACATGATTCAAAATAGAATAACAGATTTAAAAAGTCTTTTTCCAATATCACTTTTAACTAAATTAAAGCTAAATGATAGGTTAGTAATTAGAGATAAAAGGTACATTATAAACTCATATAAAACCAACCTAACAAGTGGTGAGGTCAATTTATCATTAATAATGGATCTTAGACCAACAAACCCTATAACAGTTATACCAACTAATCCAACTGCAAATTGTGTTGATGTTCCAATTACCTTATACAATAATGTAGTTAGTGCAACTATAACAACAACAACTGCAGGTGTAACAATAACACCAAGCACGGTAACAAGTTCACAAATTATTTCTGTTTGTGTTCCTGTAAATAACAATCCAAAATGTTATATAATGGACGAAAGTAATAATGCTTTATTTCCACCTATACTGCATAAATTTATTGTTACTGAAACAAATGTTCCATTAATAAAAGAAAATTATAGTGTGCAAACAATACCACTATTAGTAACCCAAACATATCAAAACGGAGCAATAACAGAAAACACAATTTTAATTCAACAACCATGATAGAAAAAATAATTGAAATGCTAAAATTAACCGATCATTTCGGAATAAGTGAAGAAATAGAAATAGCAAAAGGAAAATACAAGTTAACAGATAATTTAAAAGAAATATACAAGCAAGAACAAAGGAATTTAAAATTTAAAAAGCTTAACAATGGCAGAAAAAAGGACAATAAATCTTGATGTAAATACGAACGCAGAACAAGTTGGTAATCAATTTGACAACTTAAACAAAAGTATAGACGGCACTACAAAAAGCAATAAAGACTTACACGCTACATTTGAAGAAGTCTATGACGATATAAGACCTTTGACGGCTCAAATGGGTGAAATGGAAGATCGGCTTTACCAAATGGCTTTAGCTGGTGAACAAACAACAGATGAATTTAAAGAACTTTTAAAAGAAGTTGGTAAATATCGTAAAACACAAATTGAAACAGATTTAGCAGTTGACACTGCAGCACAAACTATGAGTGCAAAACTTGGTGGTGCATTACAAGGTGCAGCAAGTGGATTTGCAGTTGTCCAGGGAGCAATGGGATTATTTGGTACTGAATCTGAAGAAGTAGAACAAGCATTATTGAAAGTTAATTCTGCTATGGCATTGGCAGACGGAATAAAAGGTATTCAAGACTTTAGTAAAAGTTTTAATTTAGCAAGTAAATCAACGAAAGCTTTTACACTTGTTCAAAAAGGTCTTAATCTTGTTTTAAAAGCAAATCCATTTGCACTAATTGTTACTGCAGTAATTGGTTTAATTGGTTACTTTGCAGTTTTTACAGATGCAATAAATGTTGTTATAGAAGGATTAAAATCTGTAAGTGATTTTTTAGGAATTACAGATTATGAAGCAGAAGAAAACGCAAAAAAGCGTGAAGCAGAAGCAGAAACACAAAGAAGGTTACAAGAAGCAGAACAAAAAAGGGCAGAACGTTTGCACAATTCTAAAATGAATGATCTCGATAACGAAATTGCATTAGCAAGGGCGCAAGGAAAAGATACAACAAAACTGCAAAAGAAAAAAATTAATGAATTAATTAAAATTAAAAAAGCAAAATTATCAGAACTTGCAGTTGACGAAGCACTTTTGGAAAACATAAAGCAAAGATTAATAGCAACTGCAGGAATGGGTGGTGTGGCAGAAGCTGTAGCAAAGGCATCTTTAAAAGCTCTAGAAAGTAGAGAAGAAGAATCTGCAAAACTAAAAGATGAAATTTCTAAACTTGAAACTGATTTAAAAATTGTTGACATTGAGTTCAATAAAAGAAGTCGTGAAAGGTCAAAAAATTACAAAGCTGAAAAAGATGCAAAAGAAAAAGCAGACAAAGAAGCAGCAGACAAAGAATTGCAACGTCAAAATGCTATTGAAAAGAAAAGAAAAGACAATCTTAAAAAATTACGTGATGATTTTGAAACATCTTTAGAAGCTGAAACAGAAATTGCAAACAAAAGATTAATTAGTGAACAAGAATTCGAAATACAATTAGTTCAAGATAAGTATTTTAATTTAATAGAACAAGCAAAACAATATGGTTTAGATACGCAAGTTTTAGAAGAAAACCAACAAGCAGCAATAAAAGAAATTGAAGATAAATACAGAAAAGAAAAAGAAGAGGCAGAAGATGAAGCAAAGAAAAAAGCCAAAGCAGACAGAGATAAAGATATTGAAGATAATGCAAGAAAATGGGAATTAAGGTTTCAACTTGCAAATGACTCTTTAGGTGCAATTTCAGATCTTGTAACTGCATTTGCTGGAGAAGGTGAAGAAGCACAAAAGAAAGCTTTTAGAGTAAATAAGGCAATTAGTATTGCACAAGCTGTAATTAGTACGGCTCAAGGAATCATGTCTCAATTAGCCGTTCCACAAGATGCACTAACTGGCGCAAACTTTGTAAAAGCAGGAATTGTTGCCGCGACAGGTATTGCACAAATTTCAAAGATTTCAGCAACAAAATTTCAAAGTTCAAGTGCTGGTGGTGGTGGTGGAATAAACTCACCAAGTGACCCAGGAGCAAATGCAACACCAACTGCACAATTTAATGTGGTCGGTGATAGTGGTGTAAATCAGTTAGCACAATTACAAATGCAACCAACACAAGCTTTTGTAGTTAGTGGTGATATTACAACGGCACAAAGTTTAGATAGGAACAAAATAGAAAATGCGACATTATAAATAAAAAACGTTCATGTAATATGAGAATAGTAGAATTAATATTAAACGAAGAAGAAGAAAATGCTGGTATTGATGCAGTATCGGTTGTCAATTCACCAGCAATAGAAAGTGATTTTGTAGCTTTAAAAAAACACCAAGTTGAACTGAAAACTATTAATGATGAAAAGAGGTTATTAATGGGTGCTGCATTGATTCCTGACAAACAAATTTTTAGAAAGAATGGTGATGATGAGTACTACATTTATTTTAGTAAAGATACCATTCGTAAAGCAAGTCAATTGTTTTTGAAAAAATCTAATCAAAATAACGCTACAATTGAACATGAAAGAAAAATTGAAGGAATGTCAGTTGTTGAAAGTTGGATCAAAGAAGGTGATAAAGATAAATCAAGTTTATATAATTTTGATCACCCTGTTGGAACATGGTATATTACTATGAAAGTTGAAAATGATGATGTTTGGAAAGAAGTAAAAAGTGGGAACATTAAGGGCTTCAGTATCGAGGGTTATTTCGCTGAAAAAGTAGAAGCAAGTAAACAAGAATTAAAGTCTATTATAATAGATGAAGATCTTGCAATTATTGATGATCGAACTGCATATTCAACAGAGGAAAAAGCATTGAAAGTTGCTAAAGATTTAGGTTGTGAGGGTTCACACCAGCACGAATTTGAAGGTAAAATTTGGTATATGCCATGTAAACAACATACATTAAGCGAAGAAATACCAACTATTGACTTGAAAAAACCATGTTGGAAAGGTTACGAGCAAAAAGGTTTTAAAACTAAATATGGTAAAAAAGTACCTAACTGTGTTAAAATAAAAAATGCTACAGAACTTGAATCTTATTCTGATTATCCGAGTGGTGTAAAAAACAATGCTAAAAGAGGAATTGCACTTAACGAAAAGAACAACAATAAATGTGCAACTCAAACAGGCAAAGTTAGGGCGCAACAATTGGCAAATGGTGAAGCAATAAGCGAGGAAACAATTTCAAGAATGTATTCTTATTTAAGCAGAGCAAAAACATATTATGATGATGCAGATACAAACGATTGTGGAAATATATCTTATTTACTTTGGGGTGGTCTTGCTGGATTACGTTGGTCAGAAAGCAAACTTAAAGAACTTGGTAAATTAGAAGCAATGAAAGAGGAAATAAATAAAGATACTTTACAAAAAATTAAAAACCTTTTTAAAAATGAGAAATAAGAAAAAAAGAGTAAAAAAATTTAGTGACAATCCAAATAGCACACAAAGTAAATCTTCACCAAAAGGTGGTAAAAGAGGGTGTTTATGTGCAGATAATACTTACCATGTAGATTGTTGTGATGGAACTTTAAGAGCCCAAGGAATAGGAAAAGGATAAAAGAAAACGTGATGACTTTTTTTAATTACGTTCATGTAATATATAAAAACTTTTAAGAAATGAATACTACTGAAATATTAGCTAAAATTAAAACCCTTTTAGGTGTAGAAAACGAAGAAATAAAACTTGCACAAATGAAGCTTGAGGACAAAATTACTATTGTTGAGAGTGAAAATTTTGAACCTGGTGATGAATTAACAATAATTACAGAAGATGGGAAAGTTGCAATGCCAATAGGTGATTATAAACTTGAAGATGGCAGACTACTTGTTGTAAAAGAAGAAGGTATTATTGCAGAAGTTAAAGAATCATCAGAAGAAGAAAACGAAGAAGAAGTTGTTGAGGAAAATGAGGAAGTTGAAAAAGAGATGAAAGAAAAAGAAGAATATTCTGAAGAAAACAACGCACCAAAAAAAGTAGTTGAAACGATTTCAAAAGAATTACATTTTGAAGAAGTTGAAAAACTAAAAAAAGAAATTGAAGATCTTAAATTAAAAGCTACTGAAAAAGAAGTTGAATTAAAAGAAGATCTTAAAGAAGAAACAAAAGAAGATAAAACAGAAGAAGTTGAATTATCTTCTATTGAAGATCCAAAACCAATTGTACACAACCCAGAAAACAAAAAAGAAATTGAAGGGTTTTTGTATGGTCAAAGTGGTCATAAAACTACTCTTGATAGGGTAATGAGTAAATTAAGTAAATAATAAATAAATAATAAATTAAAATTTTTAAACTATGAGTTTAGATATCACTTCAAACTATGCTGGAGAAAGTGCAGGAAAATATATTTCTGCAGCTTTACTATCGGCATCAACATTGGAAAAAGGTTTAGTAACCGTTATGCCAAATGTAAAATTTAAAGCTAATCTACAAGTAGCTTCTTATGATGATATTGTAAGAGATTCAACTTGTGATTACACAAACTATGGAACTTTAACAATGACTGAAAAAGTAATTCAGCCGTTAGAATACCAAGTAAATACTACCATGTGTAAAAAAGAATTAATTGATTCTTGGGAAGCACAACAAATGGGCTTTAGTGCTTTTGCTGAAGCACCAGCATCATTTTCAGATTTTGTTATAGGTTACACGGCTTCAAAAGTTGCTGCAAAAATCGAATCAAATATTTGGAGTGGTCAAGTTGCAAACAATGGAGAATTTCAAGGCTTTTACTATTTAGCAACTGCAGGTGGTAGTGGTTGTGTGGCTGTTTCTGGCACAACGATCACTGCAACCAATGTTATCACAGAAATGGCTAAGGTGGTGGACGCTATCCCTACTGCCGTCTACGGCAAAGAGGACTTGCATATTTATGTAGCACCAAATGTTGCACGTGCTTATATTCGTGCTTTAGGTGGTTTTGTAGCTACTATTGGTGGTGCTGGTGTTGACAATAAAGGTACAACATGGTTCGACGGACAAGGATTATCTTTCGATGGAATTCCTGTAGTTGTAGCACAAGGGCTTCCAGCACATTCAATGATGGCAGCACAGAAGTCTAATATGTTCTTCGGAACTGGATTGCTTTCAGACACTAATTCTGTACAAGTTATAGATACTTCTGAAACACTTGGAGATCGTAATCTTCGTGTTGTAATGAGATTTACTGCAGCCGTACAAATGGGTATTAACGGTGATGTAGTTATCTACGCATAAGACTAATTAATTGAGGGGTGTAAAAACCCCACTTAGTATAAATTTTTAAAACTTAGAACACATGAGTTGTGATATTATTGGAGGACGTACCGAGCAATGTAAAGACAGTGTAAGTGGATTACATAATATTTACTTAATTAATTACGGTGATTTAGATATTTCCGGACTTGCACAATATGGAACTGGAGATAATACAGACCAAATTGTTGCAGTACAAAGTGACGGTATTACGTTCTCTGCTTTTAAGTTTGAATTAAAAGGTGCTAATTCCTTTGAAACTACTATTGAATCAAGTAGGGAAAATGGAACAACATTCTTCACTCAAACTTTGACTGTACAGTTGAAAAGACAAGATGTAAAATCTACAAAAAACATTAAATTAATTTCTTACGGAAGACCAAGAATTATTGTTCACACAAGAGGTGATCAATTCTTTTTAATGGGCTTAGATCAAGGTTGTGATGTGACTGCAGGGTCTATTTCCTCAGGGCAAAACTTAGGTGATTATAATGGGTATTCTTTGACTTTCACGGCTGCTGAAGAGCTTCCAGCGAATTTCATTAATGCAACAAACGAAACTGAATTAAAACTATTGTTACAAAATGGTGCTGGTGGTACCGGGGTTTGTAATATAGTTACTTCATAAAAGGGGCTTTTCTTTCTTTATATACTTGTAAAAAGGGGTTTTTCGGAATCCCTTTTTTTGTGACAAAAAAGTAAATTTACGTTCATGTAATATGATAATACTAAAAGTAGATACGAACCCCCAAAGTTTTAAATTTATTCCAAGATCTAAAACGTATGACGGTTTATTCATTAAAGATGAAAGCACCAATGTTGAAACGCAAATTGTTATTGGTTCTTCTGCAACTAATGATTATTATGATACGATTACGGCAACTTTTCATACAACCTCACCAGCTTTTACATTAGTAGAGAATAGATTCTATAAACTACTAATTAAAAATGGTACTGACATTGTTTATTATGATCGTATTTTTGTAACAAATCAAAATGTTACTACCTTTAGCGTAAACAATAACGTTTACAACGAACAAACATCAACTAATGAATTTATAATTTATGAATAATAGTAATTTACACGTATTAAATTTAGCTGCATACGAATCACCTGAAATTGTAGAAAGTTCAAGACAAGATTGGGTTTTATACGGTGACAATAATGATTATTTTAATTTTCTTATAAATAATTACAAAAACAGTACAACTAACAATGCAGTAATCAACAATATTTGCAAATTAGTTTACGGTAAAGGAATTTCTGCAACTGATTCAAATAAGAAGCCAAATGAATATGCACAAGCAATTATGCTTTTTGATCCAGAAGATCTAAAAAAAATAATTTTAGATTATAAGATGCTTGGTCAATCGGCTATTCAAATACATTATAGCAGAGACCATAAAAAAATAATTAAGGTATATCACATACCAACACAACTTTTAGCCCCTGAAAAGTGCAATAAAAACGGAGAAATTGAAGCTTTTTATTACAGTGATAATTGGGAAGAAGTGAAAAAATTTCCACCTAAAAGAATTCCGGCTTTTGGATTTAGTAGAGAATCAGTTGAGATAATGTACATAAAAAATTATACACCAGGAATGAAGTATTTTGGTTGTGTAGATTATCAAGGTGGTATTCCTTATTGCACCCTTGAAGAAGAAATCAGTTCTTATTTAATTAATGATGTACAGAATTCCTTCTCAAGTACTAAGGTGGTCAATTTTAACAATGGTATTCCAACGGAAGAACAACAATCAATTATTAGTTCTAAGGTAATGAACAAATTAACTGGCTCAAATGGTCAGAAAGTGATCGTTAGTTTTAATGCTGATGAGCAATCAAAAACTACAATTGATGATATTCAATTGAATAATGCACCAGAACATTACCAATATTTAGCAGATGAATGTTTAAGGAAAATTCTTGTTTCTCACAATGTAACAAGCCCATTACTTTTCGGAATTGCAAACAAAAATGGTTTTTCAAGTAATGCAGATGAACTTGAGAATTCAAGCGTACTTTTTGACAATATGGTAATAAAACCAATGCAACAAATTATAATTGATGCGCTTGATAAAATACTTGCTTTTAATGGTGTGTCTTTAAAGCTTTATTTTAGGACTTTACAACCTTTGGAGTTTAAAGATCTTGAAGGTGTAAAAGATGAAGAAGTCATTGAAGAAGAAACAGGAATAAAACAAAATTTACACAAAGATGAAGTTTTGACAGATGAGCAAAAAGAATTTGTACTTGACAATCTTGAAGGTGAAATAATTGACACTGAAGAATGGGAACTTGTAGATGCAAGAAAAGTTGATGAAGAAAACGAGAGTATTGAAGATTGGGCGAATAAATTAATCAAAGTAAAAAAATCTGCATTAACAAAATTAGCTAATTTTATTAAAAGTTATCCAAACAGAAAATCTTCTTTAGACAAAGACATTTATAAAGTCAGATATTCTTATGAAAGAATTGCAAAATCTATGAAAAAAGGAAGCAAAAGCAGGGATTTTTGCAAAAGAATGGAACAAAGAACGGCAAGGGGTGTAGTTTATAGAAAAGAAGATATTGATATGGCAAGTTTTCAAGGGGTTAATAATTCTTTTGGTCATAAAGGTCAAAACTACTCAATTTTCCGATTTAAAGGAGGCCCGAACTGTTACCATTTTTGGCAAGAAAATCTTTACAGACTTAAAAAGAAAACAGACGGCAATTACTATAAGGACAAAAGTTTAAGCAGTTCTGAAGAAGTGAATTCTGTTCCATATTCTGTAAATCCTTCAGGAAACAAAGATTCAAAAATTGCGCCTATAAATAGAGATGATAAAGGTTATTACGATAAATAAAAAAAGAATTAAATAAAATGGCAGAAGCGTTATTAATTTCAAGGGCAGACATAGTTAAATTTACTTCAATGAATGGAAATGTTGATACAGATAAGTTCATTATGTACATAAAGATTGCCCAGGACACCCATATACAGAACTATCTTGGAACAGATCTATTACAAAAAATACAAGCAGACATTATTGCTGGTAGTTTAGGTGGTAATTATTTAACATTATTAACTACTTATGTTAAACCTATGCTAATTCATTTTGCAATGGTTGAATACTTGCATTTTGCAAGTTTTACGATTAGTAATAAAGGGGTTTATAAACATAGTTCTGAAAACAGTGAAAACGCATCAAGTGAAGATATTAAAGATCTTGTAGCAAGTGAGCAAAGAATAGCAGATCATTACGCACAAAGGTTTGTTGATTATATTTGCAATAATTCTAATTTATTCCCTGAGTACAATTCTAATAGTGGTGATGATATGTACCCAAGTACAGACGTAAATTACACTAATTGGTATATATGAAAAAAATAGTTACAAGGAAACCAAAAGAACAGAATATTATTAAATTAAAAAAATATTTAAAAAAGCATGGCAGAAGTAAAAATATCAGAATTAACAAATAAAGGTACTTTTTTAGAAGATACCGATTTATTTATTATATCTAAAAGTGATGGATCAGGTGGCTATGATACTAAATATCTAACAGGTACAGAATTAAGACAATTAGAACTTAATAAAGAAGGAACAAGCTATACTTTAGTTTTAGCAGATTTAAACAGACTTGTAGAAATGGAAGACGGTAGTGCAAATAATTTAACTATTCCACCAAACAGTTCTGTAGCTTTTCCTATAGGTGGTATAATATATATTAGCCAATTGGGTGCTGGTCAAACTACGGTTGTTCCTGGTAGTGGTGTTACATTACGTTCTGCTGGTGGCAAAACAAAACTTTCTGTTCAATATTCAATGGGAAGATTAATTAAAAGAGGTACTGATGAATGGTATCTTAGTGGAGATATAACAACTTAAAAAATAAATTATGTCAGATTGGGGACAAGGTGTTGTAAATAACACAATAGAATGGGGAAGGGGTTCAACTAATAATTCAATTGGTTGGGGATCGGTTTATGCAGATTCTCCAAGTGGTGATACTGCTTTGGAAAATGCTGGTTTTACTAATACTTATTCAATGAGTTTTGACGGTGTAAGTACTTATGTAGATTGTGGTGTATTATCTTCTTTAAATAGCTTAACAGAAGCAAGTATTTCTTTATGGGTTTATTTAGATGATAGTGCTGCAAATTATGTAGTTTCACAATGGGAAGGGGTTGGTGGAAGTGGAGATAATAGACAATTTGCATTATTAATTAAGCCTTCTGATAATAGAATTGATGTATATTTTGGCTCGAGTGTTACATATAGAAGTACGGCAATACCTTTAAATACAGGGCAATGGTATAATATCGTAGCTACATATAACGCAAGTAATTCTCCGAATGCTGAAAAAACATTAGTTTATGTAAATGGCACTAAATATATCCAAACTGTTGGATATAATTCACCAAGCTCATTAAAATCTTCACCTTCTACAAGTTGGCAAATTGGTAAAAGGGGTGGATATTCTTATGAAGTAACTGAAGGGGAAATTGATGAAGTAGCAATATTTAATAAAGAACTTTCACAAAGTGAAGTAACGGCAATAGCAAGTGGACCAGCAGATTTAACTGGTCATAGTGGTATTACTAATTGGTGGCGTATGGGTGATAATGATAGTATTTTAGGAACAACAATTACTGATGAAGTAGGAAGTAATAACGGAACTTTAATTAATACACCAACTTTTAGTACAAATGTACCAACTTAATAATTATGAAATATAATAATTTTACATACGCAATAATAAGCATTGATGATCTGCCAAAAGTAGATTTTCAACAAGTATTTCAAACAAGTAATGAAACTATAAGAAGATCATTAGATTTTACAAAATTTGTTTTAAGTTGGGAAAAAACACCAACTTTTATTGAAGATGAATTAATTGTACCAATAGGAATTTATAATCATGAAGAAGTAGTTGAAATTATGAGAAGTGAAGAATGGACACCAAAAGAATTAAATGAAGAATAAAAACCATATATATTTTTTTGGAATAATGGTATTTTGTAGTGCTATTTTGACTGGTACTTCATTAATTTTAAATAGCCCTTATTATAAAATGTTTGGTGGTGTTATGATTATTGGATATACAGTTTTACAAATGTTGGTAGGTATAGAAAGAAATGATGAAAGAGAAGATATTTAACATTAGTTTTAAACAGTTTTTAAAAACACCGTTTAGTGCTATTTTAATCGGTTCTATTGTTTTACTTTGTTGGTTAGGTAGATATTTACTAACTTCAAAGGAAAATGTAATTTTAGAGCAAAGAGAAAGGTTAAAAGATTGTGATGAGGAAAGAAAGCATGATAAAATATTGATGCAAGATTTAGTTTTTGAAAAGAAAAGAAACCAAGAACTACAAGAAAAATAAAATGGATAATAAGACAATCATAATAGTAGCTATAATAAGTGCAATTGGATCTTTTTTTGAACCAACTTTTGAACCAAAAAACCAAAAACAAAAAAAAGATAATGTAACGTGTGAAACAGAGCATTACATAGATTCTATTAGATTAGTCAACGATAGTCTGTTACACAGTCTTAAAATGCGAAATAAAGCACTTTTAGAAGATAATACCAAGTTAAAAAGAAAGCGTAAATATTATATAACAAAAAATGGTCAGAAAATACACCGATAAAGAACTGTTAGATAAAGTACAAGAATTAAAAAGCTTTAAGGAATTTCCAAAAGGTTATTGGATTCTTGCAGTTAGAAGCAAAGAAGATAAACCAAATAAATTTGATGATAAATTTTATATTTATAAAGGAGAAGAGTTTATTAAGGTAACTACAGGAACAACGAACCCAGGAACAAGCATTTTGAAAGGTGGTTTCAAGCGTTATAATAGGGTTGGTGCTGCCGTAGTTAAATCAAATGAATGGTATTATGACGTTTATAAATACGGTTTACATAGAGGGAAAATGCCATGTTTAAGACAACATAGTAGAAAAGAAATTTTATATTTCCGTGACGGTGATTTAGACGGTAAAAGTGAAGAACTTGGAAAAGTGCAAAGTGGTGTTATTTATACAAACTTTCATGGATCAACTTATAACAAAGGATCTTTATTGGAACGAGATAATATCAATGGTTGGTCAGCTGGGTGTTTAGTATGTAATAAGAACCCTGATTACGAAGCAATAATAAAAATGTGTAAAGATAGTAAGCAAAAGTATTTTACTCTTTGCTTAATAAAAGAATTTTAAATTTATAAATTATGTTTAATATGAAAAATGCAATTAAGCCGATAGAGGTGAATGTAGATACAAAGAACTTTGATGTTCAATTTGTACGTGATAAGAAAAAAGGAAAAACGTATATAGAAATAGATACTGATTCTGTAGATATTGTTTACCAAAAAAATGGTGATGTAAAAATATTTAAGCTTGATACTGAAAGTGATATTTTAGACATTGAAATAAGAACAGATAAAGACGGTACTAAAGTAGATGTAAAGTCAAAAGTTAATTGGATTGGCAAAGTTGTTAGTTGGTTCTTAACAAGAAAAGCAAGAAGATTAGCAAAAAAATCTAAAAAATGAAAGTAGAAAGAATTTCAAAAAACATTGCGAAATTTACTACTTATAAAAAACATAATAAAATAGCAATTTTGAGTGATTTGCATTGGGACAACCCTCATTGCAATAGAGATCTTTTGAAAGCACATTTAGATTATTGTTTAAAGGAAGAAATACCTGTTTTTATTAATGGTGACTTCTTCTGCCTTATGCAAGGTAAAGGAGACAGAAGGGGGAATAAAAGTGATGTAAGACCGGAACACGCTTTTAATAATTATTTTGATAGTATTGTAAAAACTGCCGTTGAATGGTTTACACCGTATGCAAATATTATTAAATTAATTGGGTATGGCAACCACGAAACCTCTGTGCTTAAACACCAAGAGACAGACATCATTTCCAGGTTTGTTGATCTTCTAAATTACAAATGCAATTCAAATATTTTAACAGGTGGTTACGGTGGTTGGATATGGTTAAATTATCAAAACAGTAATATGGTTAAAAGCTTGAAAATCAAGTATTTTCATGGTGCTGGTGGTGGTGGTGCAATCACAAAAGGAGCAATAAATTTAAGTCGTGCTTTATCCATGTACGAAGCAGATGTATATACAATGGGGCATATACACGAAAATTCAGCTAGAACAGACGCAAAAGAAATTATGTATTTAAAAAAAGGCATTTGCGAAGTTAGGCACAAATATATTCATAACATGATAACTGGAACTTATAAAGATGAATATGCAGACGGCTCAAACGGTTTTCATATAGAGAAAGGAAGACCAATTAAGGTTTTAGGTGGACGAATTTTAACACTCGATTTTGATCGTAATCGGATCAATGGTGTAAGAAGCTTAAAATGTGCCGTTGATAGCAGACAATTTCCAATTATTTAGTATATTTGTTAGCGTTTTTAAAAATCTAACGTGTTATGTTGTGTTAAAACCCTTACAATTGTAGGGGTTTTTTTGTTTCTATAAAAAAATATGTTCAAAAATGTTGATAAATTGAAACTTTTTTTGTTTCTTGTGCGTTATTAATACAAAAACGATATGAAAATAGAAATAAAAAAAATAATAAACTTTGGTGAAGTTACTGAAGAATTAATATGGGAAGGAACAGAAGATGAAATCTTTTATAAATTTTATAAAGAAAATAATCGTTTAAGATATTGTAATGGTGATTCTTTTAAGTTTAAATGGATAATGTATAAAAAAAGATATGATCTTTGGTTTGATTCTTTAACAAAAGAAAAAAGATTCGATATGTACTACGGTAATGGAACAGTCGATTAATACAAATAATTTATAACCAGGAAGTTCAATCTTCCACAAAACACAACAAAAATGCAAAAAATAAAAATTAACAACATGACTTCAAACAGTGGTAACCAAGTGGCAAACCAATTTGAAATTCAAACAGATGAAGGTTTCTACTTTCAGAGCTATGATTCAATTATAGTATTTATTCCAAACGATTCAGATGAAAAAACAGTTTTAGATATAAATACTTGGGATTATTCAAGAACTACTGGTAAATATAGAAATATATTTCTTGGTGAATCAAAACAAGAAACCGAAAAGAAGATAAAAGAAGGTATTTATATTTTAAAAGATTTAAACTAATATTATGTATAAACTAATTTGGAAAAAAGAAGTTATTGATGAAGTCGATAACAAAAAAGAAGCAGATATGCTTATGCAAGAATACAACCTTGCTTATAAAGGTGGTGTAACAATGAGATACACCGAACCAGTAGAAAAAAATACTTGCAGAAACTGTAATGAAGAAATAGATCTTGATTTAAACGGTTGGTTTTGTAGCAAAAGTTGTTACAATGATTATGCAAATGATATGTTTTAAAAAATACACTATGAAAAATTATATAAGATTTATTGAAGAATTAAAGAATTTATATGTTTATAAGTTCTATTGGGAACGTGAACACAGAGGTACGTTCAATCAAAAACTATATTTAGAATACTTAAAAGCAAAACAAAATGACTAAAGAAGAAATTTTACAACAATTAAAATACATATTAAATAATATGGAAGTTACCAGCTTAGAAATAAGCAAAATTGAAAGTGATGATATTTATGACTTTATTGAAAAGAGTGGTAAATATCAAGTTAGCCATGATTTTACAAAATGGAGAATAAAAGAATTAATAAAATATATTGATTAATAAAAAAGCAAATATGAAAACAATAGAAGAAAAATATTATAACGGTAGGCAAAGCGTAGAATTTGAAGGAATATATCAGCACCAGGAAAACAAACTAAAAATTGAAATTGATATAGATAGTTATGATTTTCAATCGAGTGCAAATATTTTTATATTTAATAAAAAAGATCTTAAATGGAATAAAATATCTTCAATACACTATTCGCAAATGTCAAGTAAAGAAGTTTTCTATCAAAGAAAAGTTAAAATGAATGGGGAAGGTTTAAGACTTTTAGAAAAAGAATTAATATTAAAAGATATTAAAGAACTTAAAAATAAAGCAAAACGTATATTATGAGAATATTAGTAGGTTGTGAAGAAAGCCAAGTAGTCACAAAAGAATTAAGAAAACTTGGTCATGATGCGTACAGTTGTGATATATTAGATTGTAGTGGTGGTAAACCAGAATGGCATATAAAAGGTGATATATTGCCAATTTTAAAAAAAGATTGGGATATGCTTATAGCTTTTCCACCGTGTACTTATTTAGCAGTTAGTGGTGCAGCTTGGTTTTACCACCCAGACGATTTTGATCTTGATATAAAAGATAGAAGACCACACCCAAAACACCCTAACAGAAAAAAATTTCGAAAAGATGCACTGAAATTTGTTACTGATTTAATGAACGCACCTATTGAAAGAATAGCTATTGAAAATCCAATAGGTTCAATAAGTACGTATATTAGAAAACCTGATCAAATTATACAACCCTGGCAATTTGGAGATAAAGCACAAAAATCAACTTGCTTATGGTTAAAGAATTTACCAAAATTAAAACCTACAAATATAGTTGAAAAAGGTGAGTTTTTTGAATGGATTGACAGTAGAAGTGGTAAGAAAAAAAGGCAGCCATTATGGTTTTACCAAGCTTTACAGAAAGCAAAAACACCTGAAGAAAGAAGAACCCTAAGAAGTAAAACTTTTCCAGGTATTGCTGAAGCAATGGCAAAACAATGGACAAAAGGTAAATTTTTAAAACAACTAAATTTATTCGAAGAAGAAAAAAAATGTACTTTTAATTTTAATGATTGTGATAATTTAAAACACGATTTTTGTAATGATTGTGATGAAGGTGATAATTATGAAAAATTTTAAAATGGAAAAAGAAAAAAGAATTAAAATAGAAATCAGTTATATTGATAATTTTGAAAAGTCTGGCAGATCTGTTTTATTAGATATTTTAACACAAATATCTGAAGACATACTTGAAAAAAATCTTATATATAATAGTGGATATATACCCAAAACTAAAAAAATTGGATCAACTTATAAATATTGTTTTTATAGGATTGAAAAAATCAATGATAAATTATGTTATGTTTATCCTTCAAAATTAGATTCATGTAATCATAATTTTTAAACTGAATAAAATAAATTTAACAATAGCTTTAAAACAAATAATATTTAATAAGTCTCTTTTCATAATTTTTTTTGCAAAAGTGATATTTAAAACTTATAACATTTAGATATTAGAAAGCTTATAAAACAAAATAAACAGAAATACTAATAAATTAATAAATGAAAACACTTAAAAAAATACCAGGAGTTGTTCAAATAATTAGAAACAATGAATTAAATAAAGAAAAACGAACAAAAATTAAAACTTATCAAAGAGTTTTTATAGCAAAATATTTAAGAGAAAATGGTTATACGCTTCAAGAAATCGGAAAACTTTTAAACAGATCACATTCAACTATAATTTATTTTTTAGATATTTACGAATCTAAATTAAAAGATCCTAAATTTAAAGATTCAGTTTATGAAATTTCTTTGGCTTTAGGCAATAATAAAATTTTTGACGATCCTGAAATTCAAAATATAAAAAATGCACTTTCAACTAATGATTGTGAAAAACTAAAAAAAATAGTAACTGAAATTTATAACACGGTTACCAATATTAATTAAACTAAAACATAACATGAACAACAAAAAATCTTTTATTTTATATGCCGATATTTACAGTACATTAAAACTACTTACAGACAAAGATGCTGGTCGGCTTTTTAAGACTATTTTAAGCTACGTTAACGACGAAAACCCAGAAGTTGATGATCTTATACTGAAAGTTGCTTTTGAACCCATTAAACAACAATTAAAACGAGATCTTAAAATTTGGAAAAATAAAAAAAATGTTAGGGCTGAAGCTGGTAGAAAAGGTGGCTTGGCAAAAAGTAGCAATGCCAAGCAAAAGTTAGCAAAGTTACCTGTTACTGTTACTGATAGTGTAACTGTTAATATATCTAAAGATATATATAAGGCATTCAATCATTTATCTATTAGTAAAAAAGAATATTTAAAATTACTTGAAGACTATAAAAAAGAAAATATTGATGAAGTTCTTGAAAGTATTGAAAACTATAAAGACAATAAAAAATATAAATCTTTATATTTGACTGCTAAAAATTGGTTGAAGCGTGATTCTAAAAACGTAAAATTAAAATCTGATCCATTAGTTGAATACGTAAATACACAACTAAAAAAATGATAATAAACAAAGGAAGTAACTTACAATATTTACAAAACTACAAAGAAGGTAAAATTAAGCTTGGTTTGGGTATTGGTTGTAAACTTGATGACTATTTAAGATTTAAAAGAAAACAACTTTGTATAATCCTGGGACATGATAACGTAGGTAAAACATATTGGTTCATTTGGTATATGGTTTGTTTGGCAACTAAACACGGAATTAAATTTGCAATATGGAGTGGTGAAAATTCAAGTGGTCAAATATTGCGTGACATGATCCAAATGTATAAAGGTAAACCATTTAAAACTTTATCTTTATCAGAAATACAAAATGCAAATGCTTACTTGGAGCAATTTTTTACATTTGTAGATAACAAAAAACTTTATAAACCAAAAGAACTTTTGGACATATTTAATGAAATAGATTGTGATGCGTGTTTTATTGATCCCTTCACTGGACTTGATCGAAACATGACTTATGAAGGAAATTATAATTTTTTAAATATTAGCAGACAATTTTGTAACATAACTGGTAAAACAATTTACATATCTTCTCACCCAAATAGTGAAAGTGGAAGGAGTGGAAATTTATATCCTGAAAGCCATGAATGGGCTGGAATGTTGAAACCACCTTTAAAAGATCACATTGAAGGGGGTAAAAGTTTTTTAAACAGATCAGACGACATGATCGTCATACACCGTTTAACTAAAAGCCCAACAATGAAATATGAAACAATGATAAGCACCGAAAAAATAAAGGATAAAGAAACCGGTGGTGCTTTGACTGAATTCAATATGCCGTTATTATTTAATTTTAATAATGGTTTAGGTTTCACAATCCAAAATAAAAACCCCTTAAAACAACAAACATGATAGAAATTATTAATGCAAAGTTAGGATTAAACAAAGTTTTTTTAAAAGCTCAATTAACACTCGAAGAACTTAAAGAAAAAACCCCTCATAAAAAACAACTGATAAAAAGCCAGGAAGAAAGTCTTGATTTATTAGCTGAAGCCCAAGTAGTTTTTCACCGATTAGATACAAAAGTAATGGCATTGCAAAGTGATAACCACAGTAAAAACATTATTTTGCAGTCTGCATTTCTAAATATTGATGATCTAAAAGATGAAATAAAAGAACTTAAAAAAATAAACAAAAGATTATTAGAAGATGCCACGTTGTAAAAAATGCAAAGAAAAATTTGAAGCTTTACACTTCAATCAAAAATACTGCACTCATAAAAAAGAATGTATTAATGAATGGATCAACATAGCAAAAGAAGTTCAATGGAAAAAGAAAAAAAGAAGGTTAAAAGAAGAACTTAAAACAACAAGCGACTATTTAAAAGAAGCCCAAAAATGGGTAAACAGATTTGTAAGACTACGTGACAAAGATAAAGGTTGTGTAAGTTGTGGTGTGCCTTTAGTTGGCAAGTATGACGCTGGTCACTTTTTTTCTGCTGGTGGTCATGGTTCGGTTCGTTTAAACCCTTTGAATATACACGCACAGTGTGTTTACTGCAATCAGTATGAACATGGCAACTTGTATAACTATCACAAAGAATTATTAAACAGAATAGGCAGTGAAGCTTTTGAAAAATTAGAGAAGCAAAGCAAAGGAGTTCACAAGCACGACAAAGAAGAACTTAAAGAAATAATAAAAGAATACAAGAAAAAATGCAAAGAAATAGAAAATAATGATTAACTTTGAACAATTATAAACAATAAAAACAAGTATATGAGCAAAACAACTGATAAGGTAATTGCCTTAAAACAAGCAGAAGAACAAACTGCAAAAACAAATCAAAGAACAAAAGTAAATTTAAAAACTGTAAACATAAAGGGAAAGCCCTATGTTACAGTTGATGAACGTCTAATTTATTTCCGGGATCATTACCCTAACTATTCTTTAGTTAGCGAAGTAATTGAAAAAACTGAAGATTCAATTCTTATCAAAGCAATTATATTAGATGAAAAAAATAGAATAATTGCAACTGGTCTGGCTGAAGAAGAAAAAGGAAGTAACTATATAAACAAAACCTCTTATGTTGAGAATTGTGAAACATCTGCTTGGGGAAGGGCTTTAGCAAATTTTGGTATTGGTATTGATGCTGGTAGTGTGGCAAGTGCTGA
>TARA_R100000655_G_scaffold56427_1_pt1 | contig 19712 bp, 22 predicted proteins | sample TARA_R100000655 | Tara Oceans TARA_R100000655 (sample SAMEA2622497) | marine metagenome | biome: marine biome (ENVO:00000447); feature: deep chlorophyll maximum layer (ENVO:xxxxxxxx); material: "saline water (ENVO:00002010), including plankton (ENVO:xxxxxxxx)" | depth 90 m
TGGTGCTCCAGTGCCAGTTCAGCCCACACCTCTTCCTAATGAATTATATCAAAATGAGCAGAGTGCTAAGAATGATATTGACCATGCCTTAGGTTTATATGAGATGATGATGGGTAACTCCCAACAAGCACCTGCTACTTATAAAGCAACTATAAGTATAGATGAATTTGGGCAAAGAAAAATGAAGTCAAAATTAGCCGATGTTGAAGGAGCTTTGACAAGAATCGGAGAATTAGCAATACCTTTAATGCAGCAATTATATACAAGCGAAAAGGTATTTAGAGTTATAAATCCAAATAACTCAATGACTGAATATATAGTTAATAAAAAATTAGTTGATGATAAAACTGGAGAAATAGAGATTTTTAATGACATAACTGTAGGAAAGTATGATGTATTAGTAGTTACTGGTTCAACGTTACCTAGCAATAGATATGCTGAATTAGAATTCTATATGGATGCTTTCCAAAAAGGTCTTATTGATAGACAAGAAGTTCTTAAGAAAACAGAAGTATTCGACATGGAAGGAGTCCTTCAGCGTATCGATGAAATCGCTAAGCTTCAAGGACAAGTTCAAGGCATGGAAGATGAAATCAAAAAGCTTAAGGGAGACTTGCAATCAAGAGATAGAGAGGCAGTTAATCTTAGAAAGAAAGTTGAAGTTGAGAAGTTTAAAAACGAACTTGACCAAGTTAGCAATAAAGCTAAAGCGGCAGGAACGGTTTATGAAAAACGACTTGACGATACTTTATCCACCGTTAAGACGCAAGTTAAAGATGCGGCTAGCAAATCAAGCTCACCCTCTTCTGGTGGAAAAAGAGGCAGCAAAAAGGAGAAGAAATAAATGTCACAGGAAAATATACAAACAGATACCCCTCAAGAAAACGCTAATGAACAGTTTGAATCTTTAGAAGAAGCTGTTTTTGGAGAAGGTTTTGAGGAATCTAATGTTGAAAGTGCTTTTACAGAAGGCAATCAGGAAGATGTAGCTCCCGAAGGGACACCTACGCAGGAACAACCAGAAGAGCAATCAAATGATGACAAGAGGTATCAATACTGGCAATCTCAAGCAGATAAAGTAGCTAATGAGAATGCCGCTTTGAAACAGCAGTTGCAACAACAACAAGTACAGCAACCTGTCCAACCTCAACATCAAGAGGTTCCTCAAAATACGGTTGAAGAATTTCCAGCACCACCTGAAAAGCCTCAAAGACCTAGAACATTCAGTAGAGAAGAAGCTTATAGCGACCCATCTAGTGATAGCGCTAGGTATTTAGATTCAGTTGAAGATTGGAGAGATGATATGGCTGAATATAATCAGATAAAAACCCAGTATGATAATGCTATTGTTCAAGAAAAGTTTGAAGCAATGGAAGCCGAACGCGTAAGAAATGCTAAGCAATTTGAAGCGAGACAGGCCCATGCAAAACAAACTGAAGGAATAAAACAGCATGTTATGGGGCATCACGGATTAAGTGAAGCTGAAACTGAAGAATTTATTCAAAAAATGTCAGACCCCCGCTCTTTAAATGTAGATAACCTTGTCCAATTATATAGATTGCAAAAAGGAGGCGCTGCTCCACAGCAAACCGCCCCATCGCAACCTAGTGATTCTTTTAGGCAGGTTCAAAATGCTCAGCAAGTACCATCACCAATGGGAGTGATGCCTTCTGGCAATAATAACCAAGATGGAAGAACTTTTGAGGATAAGATTATGGACAATTTGATAGGGAATTACGAAAGTAAGAATCCCTGGAAGTAATTTTAATTAATCGTCTGACCGAAGGCCTTAGGCAGTTGAGGAAGGACATAATAAAGGATGGAAACAAATGGGAACATTTTACTCAGGTGCAGCGGGTAATACTCTTTCCTCTAGTGTTAATTTAAATGATACTAGACGTAAGTTTAATTTTGGCGAGAGAGTTGCTGAGTTAGCACCAGTCCAAAGTCCATTCTTCGTATATTTATCGAAGGTGGCAAAAAAAGCAACTAATGACCCTGTTTTTAAGTTTTTAGAACAGAGACATCAGTGGCAAAGACGTAATTTTGAAGTAGAAACAGCCGAAGCTATGGGAGCATTAGGCGCTTCAGATGACACAGTAGCAGAGGCTTATGTGAAATGGAAACCTACTACTTTATCATTAACTTGTAAATATGACAAATACGGGAAAATCACAGGTACAGATACTTGTCCTGAATATTTGCTTGTAGGTCAAGTTCTTGTAGTTCAAGCTGAGTATGATAAAGATGGTGGTGGAGCAGGAGCTGCAGTACCTATAAGAGTGACTTTAAAAATCACTTCCTTAGGAACAAAAGATGCTACAGGCATTGAAATTGCTGCTGACATCTTATCAATCAATATTGCTTCTACAGGAGCAGTTATAGTTGATGCAGACCTTACAGCTGGTACTTCTACATTAACGTTTGCTGATGGTGACTTAGGTCAAGTAATTGGAACATCATGGGCTGAGGGTGATACTTCAGCAACTGGTTGGGAAGATAAATTATATGACAGAGAAGGATATTGTCAAATATTCAAAACTGGCATGAACATTTTCTCAGGCACTTCTCTTGCAACAGAGTACAGAGGAATATCTAACGAATTCCAAAGAATCTGGCAAGATAAATTGATGGAACATAAGATGGATTTAGAACAAGCATTTTTGTTTGGTATCGGTTCTTCGTCTCACGAGACTGGAACAGGTGCTCCTACTAGACAGACATGGGGTATATTACCTTATACTGAACAGTATGGAAAAATCTATAATATGACTTATAGTTCATCTGGTTACGATGCGTTTTTAGATGCAATGGAGGATTTCTTTGCTCCTGAATCTGGCAATAGCGGTAACAAACTAGTGTTAGCATCAAGAAAAGTTATTACTTACTTAAATAAATTAGGTAGTGGTAGCTTCTTGAATAATTCTGTTGGTTCATCACAATATAGAATGGATATTAATACTATACCTGGAGCTTTCGGGCATCAAGTAACAGTTGTTAATACTATCTTTGGTAGTCTTCATTTCGTACAAGAGCCTCTATTAAGAGGAATGTGGGAAGATTATTGTGTGATGGTTGACATGAAGAATCTAGCATATAGACCTCTTCAAGGTAATGGTATGAATCGTGACACATTCATTGAAACAAATGTACAAGAAAACGACAGAGATGGTAGGAAAGACCAAATCATCACTGAAGCTGGCTTGGAAATTAGTGTCCCTGAAACTCACGCTATACTTAAATTCAGTTAGGAGGTAGATTATGGCTAATCAAGATAATCTTACTATAGGTGGAATTGGAGCGGACCCTTCGGGGTCCCATCCAAATGATACATTTAAACATTGGACAGAAAGTAACGATGATATGGCTATTAAGTTTACTACAACTTCAGATAACATACCTCAACAAACCGCAGCTGTTGGAGCTGGGGCAGTAAAGTATGTGCCTGGAAAAGTGATAAACTTAGGGCCAGTTCGTGCTGGTACTTTTTTAAGTATCCCCAATACAACAGAAACTGAAGTTGGAGCTACTTGGCAATATTATAAACCTTCTATCGGCAATAACTACAGAAATAATGGTAGTGCTACTGAGAATGAAGCAGGTACTGGCAGTGATATGGATGGTGGTACTTGGACTAATGTTGCAGCTCCGTCTGCTACATGGGGGAGTCGGTCTTTAACAAATGAGGATATAAATGATTTACCTGAGTTGTTAGAAGCTAGGCATTGGAGGATTCGTGTTAAAATGACAGATGGAGGAGGTGGTATGACAGTTGGTGTGCAAAACGATGGTATAGATGCTGTTTGCGCAGGAGCTTGTATAACTATTCCTGTTGATAAAAAAGCAATAAATAATGATACTATCACCAACCCTGTTACAGTTGGCGGTATTGGTGCTGACCCATCATAGTAAGTAGTTTAATTAATCGTAGAGGGGGCGCAAGCCCCTTCTACATAAATGGAGAAATAAATGAGTGATTTAGATATTAAGATTGGAGGAGTCTCACAAAGTAAGGTTACTGGTGGAGAGTTTCTTTCAGCTGATAAAAAACTAAATCAAATGAAAATTGATTTAGTTAAATCAAGACCTAATATTGCACAAGCAACTTATCAAACGGGTGATTTAATGGCAGAACAAAAAACTATTGATAATGCAGTAGCAGTAAAAGGTGGAAATTGTATTTTACAATCTATAACTGCAATAGATACATCAGACACAGGTGGTGCAATCTATTTAATAATAACAGATTCTTCACAAGATTTAGGAACAGTAGGAAGTGCAATAAGTGCAGCAGATGCAGCAGCAGATAATAGCATGGCTATTGTAGAACTATCTAACTGGATAGATGTTGGTGGTGCTAAAGTATGTTCTAAAGCTAATATTGGGTTGGTTTGCAATTCATTATCTGCAACAGATGCACAAAGTAAAAATTTATACTATGGTATAGTTAATGTTAGTGGTGGTGATATTGTTATTGGCTCAGGTGAAGATATTATCTTTCAATTTGGTGTAGTTAAAGATTAATGTTTACATCAAGAAGAATAGCAACAAGCGGTGGTGGAGATAAATTCAGAGATGAGTTCTCAGTAGCATTTGATGGCACTAATGATTATGTAGAACTTGGTGGTGCATTTAACTATAATGTTCATTCTATATCTGCTTGGATAAAAGTTAATGCTGATACTACTTCAAAAGCTATTTTTGATTATAGAGATGCAAATAATGATGGAATTTATTTAGCTATAGATGATGTAGAAAGAATCTCATACCAAATTAACAATGCAGATGGGTTATACACCACACCTTTAACAGCAGATGTTTGGTATCATATAGTTGCAACAAATGATGGAAGTACAAGTACTATTTATTTAAATGGTGTTTCAGTTGAAACAGCAGACACATCAAGTGAAACTGTAAATATAGCAGGAACTTATCCACCAAGAATAGGAGCAAGAAGCCATTCATCTCCTAATAATTATTTTAATGGGAACATATCAGAAGTAGCTATATACAACTCAGCATTAACTGCTAATCAAGTTAAAACCATATACAATGGTAGAGAACCTTATAATCATAAAGAAGGTGTAGCATCAGGCAATTTAAAGGCTTGGTATAGAATGGGTGATGGTGATTTAGATAGAACTACATACACTTCTAATGAAAATAATGGGTTAATTTCCAATATGGCAATACCATCATCAACAGCACAAACAGCAAATCTTATAACAAATGGTAGTTTTGCAGGTGATTTAACAGGTTGGACTATTTTAAATGCTTCAGGGGATAACAATGTTACTTATTCATCTGGCACAGCAAGATTTTTATATGATGATGCAATATCAACTGCTGCCTTAGGTCTTAAACAAGCAAGTGTAACAACACCAGGTAAAACATATAAAATAATATTTACTATAGCTCAAGCAGGTGGAACAAGTGGTACTTTAAAATTTTACAATGGAAGTACAGAAGAATGGGTATCTTTAGGTTCAGGTGCTCATACCTTATATTTTATAGCACAAGGAACATACATTGCATTTTATAGAAATGTATCCAATGTTGATGTTGATTTAACTTTAGACAATGTAAGTATGTACGAAGTTACAGGAACACCTGGTCTTTTGGTAAACATGACAAGAGATGACTATGAAGGAGATACACCATAATGAATTATTCTAATAGAAAATGGGTTATAGTTAATGTATCTGATATAACAGATGAAATGATTTCAAATGCAATACAATCATCTATGAACACATTAAGAAAAACATTAGATGGCAGTAAAGCTATATTGAAATGGGAAGGTGATACTCCAAGTTGTTTTGATGGCATGACAATTTATAATCATTTACAGATTTTAAAAATTTTAAAAGGAGAGGATTGGAATAATGGCGTGGGATAGATTTCATAAAAGTGTTGATGGAGATACTGGTAAAATAACAACAAAAACTGGATATAGCACAGAAGTATTTGATTGGTCAAATGGAGCTACTGGAGATAATACTATAACAACATCTCCTATAGATATTCCTATTAAAGGAGATATTTTAGTAATGCTTAAGTTTAAAAGTACTCCTGGTGCTGGTACGTGGGTTAGAATAGAACATAGTAATGATAATGAAACATGGTATAATGCAGCTCAAAGTACTACAGAAGCTATGTCTACTAGTGATGTTGAACCTGGTTATGACCCATCTAGAGTGGTTTATATTGACCATAGTACATCTGGTTCAAAGTACTTTTTTTTATATGACATAGACACACATGGAATGGCTAAGCATACAAGATTTGTTTTAGAAGATAATGGCTTTGATGAAAGTTCTAATGTAGTTACTTTTACTTTAATGCCACATAATTTATAATAAGGAGGTAGTAATGAGTTTTAAGAAAGAAAGGTATAATATAGACCTTATTAATTTCACTGGAGGCGATAGCTCTACTCATGGTGGACTTAAAAGAAGTGGAAAAAGAAATACATCTGCTAATATGACTGAAGGAAAAAGCAAATGGGGTAAAAAACCTAAGGCTATTAAAAAGCCAGTTAATGATAAACCTAAGAGTCCCATTAAAAAGGACCCTCCTAAGGTACCACCTAAGACACCAAGTAAACCTAAGGTACCACAGTTGCCACAAAAGCCTGGGGATAGTATATTCGGTAAAAAGAAAGAAGAACAGGCTAAAGATGCAAGGAGACCATAATGGGTATAGTGTATTCAGGAAGCGTGGGAACACCTTTTCATGGAGAAAAGCCTAACAAAAGAAGAAAGTTAGATTTAAAAAAGGGAGTTAAAAAAGTAAATGGCAGCAAACATAGGAAATAGAATAAGTGAGCTTATAGGAGAGGCTTATAGCACTGTTCCAGCTAATAGTAAAGTAGATTTGATTAATGCTGCTATTGGGGAAGTTGCTGATATACTCCCTACAGACCTTTTGCTTAAGTATTGTGAATATGACGGAGGGCAATGGCCTAGACAAGTGACTTCATCTGGACATTCATTAGGTAATGATAATTCTGATAAGATATTTTTAGTAGTAAGAAGAGAGTCTAATGATGCAGATGCTGAACATATAGAATGTACAGCTGTTCCTTATCCTCAATTTTTAAGGGCTAAAAAAGCAGATTCTATTTATTATGCTACTAAATTTTCCCCTATCTATTCGTATGTTAATCGACAAGATAGTGCTGATGGAGTAATGATAAAGTTCTTACCAGATGTTTCTGTTACAGAACCTGGATATATATATGGGTTTACTTATCCTACTACAGATTTATCTTCATCTACATTTGTACCTGGATTACCTCCTTCTGTTATGCAGGCAGTGGTATTAAAAGCTTCTATTAATATATTAAGAACATATATAAGTGATTTTGTGCAAGATGAAGAAGACGCTGAATTACAGCAAATGATAGAAGCTCAATCAGCAGGATTGGAAAAACAATATCAGCAAGAAATGGGTAGATATATGGAACAAGATGCAACACCAAGAGGAGAATAATGACTAAATTAGAAATGATAGAATTGATACAACAACATCATCCTCACATAGGTGAAGCTGAAGCCTGTAAATTACTTAATAGAGCAAAGGATGATTTTTGTTCTAAGACTGAGATTGTTAAAGACTCTCATACTTCTAGTGCAGTAAAAGACCAAAGATATTATGCATTGCCAAGTACAGTACTTAAAATAAAGAGTGTTTGGCTTAATGATGTAGAGATACCTATGTTGCTTGGAAAACCGCCTATAGATGATGATACAGGAGAAATATAACAATGGCTACTAAAATACAAAGAGCTTGGTATATTGATAAACTTAATAAAATTGGCATCGTAGAAAAAGCAAGTAATGCTGTTACAAAGGATGGTTATTCTACTGACTGGAAGTCATTATCTGAAAATAAAGATATAAGAATATATACAATATCTAGAGATTCTGATATTACTACAGCTACATTAAATACAGCTACATGGGACATGATACCGAGTCATTTTCACGAAGGGATAGTTTATAAAGCTATTGCTTCAGGATATAAAGAGCCAAGACATATGGACTTAGATGTTGCACAATACTTTGACAATGAGTATTTAAAAGTTATTAAAGAAGCTAAAAAGTTTTCTAAATCTAATTATCAAACAACAGGAACGATAAAAGGACAGGATTTTTAATATGACTACATGGACTCAAGATAATAATGGAATATCAACAACCTCTGATTCCTCTTGTCAGAACTTACAGGTTGGTGGGACTTTAAAAGTAACTGGCAGTGCAACTCTGCCCAATATAATTGGAGCAACAAGTTTTGCAAGCAGCATTTTAGTAAATGGTGGAATTATAACATCTACCCAAGCAACTATTAGTTTTTCTGACAAAAACTTAACTACAACAGGTTGGTCTGCAGTAGGAACAGCATCTCGACACGGTGCATCTACATTAACAGTACATGGGTCACAAGGTATAGCTATAACTAGTGGTGCTGCTGCTGAAGGAGGACAGATTAAAATATGTGGAACGACTGGAGCTGATGTTAGTGGTGATAATTTTAGTGATAGTTATTTTTATATTGATATGCTTGGAACCTCTGGTAGGTTTATATCAAAAGCTAAGAATTTGACTGAAAATGTTATGATAGAATTTAAACCAGATGTGTCTGATACATCAAATGCAACTTATATAGATACAGTTGTAACATGTGCAGGTTCAAGTGGAAAGGTTAGAGTTAGAGGAGATTCTAATTCACACAATGATAAATTAGTAGTGGGGCATCCAGCGTCTAGTAGTGGTGACCAAGTTATATTATTCGAAAACAATACTAAAACTAGCTATATTGCAATGGACTCATCAAATCCAGCTGACCCTTTAATGATAGGAAGAGGTGGTAGTGTTAATAGCGGTAAAGTAATTGAAATAAATGATGTTGGAATAGGTTTTCATGGAACTAATCCTACGGCACAATCAGCTGCATATACAGCTGCAAGTCAAAGTTATAGGAATGCAGATGGAATTGCTACTCTTGATGATGCTAAAGATTGCTTGCAAACATTAATAGCTGATTTAAAACTTACAGGGCTTTTAGGATAATGACCATAGAAGAAAGAATTAAAAATCTAGAGAAACAAAAAGAAGTTTCTAGAGAGTTGTTTTTAAAATGTCAAGGAGCTATAGAGGTATTAACGGAGATGTTAAATGAAAAAGTTAAGCCTAAAAAAGACTAATGTATTAATATTGACTTTGTGGATTGTAGATAAACTTGTAATGTTGTTATTATTTTTATGGAGCAGATAAATGGAATGGATAGAGTTGTTAGAAAGATATGGGGTCCCTATGGTAGTAGCTTGCGCTTTTTGGTTTTTTATACAGAAGCAAAACAAGTTTATTCAAGATGAACTTCAAAAAGAATTAAGAGAGTCTTTTGGTAGAGTAGAAGGCATTATAGTCAAACTGATAGACCAACAAAAGAAAATGCAATTAGAGCAGAAAGGTATTGAGCAAAGTTACAGAACCCTAGTTGAAGTAATAGCGAAACTTTCAGGAAATGGATTAAAAGATAAATTTTTAAGGATGCAAGAAAGAAATGAAAACAAAAAGTACTAAAGAGGATTTAATAATATCTCATTTAGAGTATATTAGAACTAGAGTAGACCAAATAAATGGTAGAGTAAGAGAAAATGAACGTCAAATATCTTGGATTAAAGGCATAGGAGTTATGTTTGTCTTTTGTATAGGGTCTATAATGACATGGTTAGGTATTGACAAGTGACGGAATCAGGCTACTTTATATTAGGTTTTATAGTAGTCTTTTTTGGAGGTTTATATATATTAGGTTATAAAGAATTGTTTGATATTTGGGATAAGGAAGATTAATGATACAAGGATTAGTTTTAAAAGCAGTAATAAAAGCAGTTATTCAGGCAGTTAGAAAAGCTCCTGATAAGCTTATTGCTAAAGAACATGAAAAGAGGATAGCAGCTTTAGAGGAGTTAGCGCATCCTCAAAGAGATTTAATATGCAAGTGTTGCAAAAAAAAGGAGACTAAATGAAATCAATGGTAGTTGGGATATTAAAAAGTTTACTTAGTGAGGACCTTCTTAAGGCTATTTTAGTAGCATTAGGAGACCACTTAGTTGCTAAAAGTTCTAATAAATTAGATGATGCTCTTTGGAGTAAGGTTAAATCTAAATTGATATAATGGCCAACATAGGTGTTATATTAGACAAGATTAGGTTAGTTATGTTAGATGATGTTTGTGAATTTAAAGAAACTTTAGTAGATGGTTTAGAGGCTGAAAAAAACTTAGTTTGCAAAAAGAAACCTAAAAAATGTCCTAAGTGTTCTTCTTCTGATATAAAGGGAGTTGAAGTAATGGGCACCTATGATGGAGTTCTTTTCTGGGAATGCGATGAATGTGATTGTGCTATTCTTAGATTTGAAGAACATAAGACTGAAGAATATCTTCAGCTTGCGAAAGGATTATGGACCAACCCCTCTGACTGGGGTTATGTTCCGAAATCTAAATTTAATTAGGAGTTTTTTGATAGATGAAAAAAACTAAAAACGGAGTACTTAAGCGGGCTATAGTTACTCCAGATAAACACGCACCTATACATGATAGACCTGCTATAAGTGTAGTTAAACAAGCAATAGAGCTTGTAAAGCCCGATATATATATAGATTTAGGCGATTTAGGTGAGTTTGGTAGTGTATCTCACTGGCAGTGGAAACGTAAGAAAAAACCACCATTAGAGTATATTATGCCTAAAGTAGATAAAGATATAGAAGGTGTTAATAAATTGTTAGATGAGATAGATGAATCATTAGACAAAGTTAAGTGTAAAGAACGTCACATCTGTGCAGGGAATCATGATGAGTGGCTAGATAGATTCGTAGAAGAGCATCCTTATTTAAAAGGCTATCGCTTTGAACACGCATGCAAGTTCAAGGAGCGAGGATATAAATATCATCCCCCAGGGGAATATTTGAAAATAGGAAAGCTCTATTTTTATCACGGGCATCATTTTGGAGGACAGTATCATGCAGCGAATCATCTTAGAAAACTAGGTGCCAATATAATGTATGGTCACCATCATTCCCTGCAACAAGATAGTGTTACTTATATGGATGGCCCTAAATCAGCATGGTCTTTAGGATGTTTAAAGGACATGAGTTCTGAGAAAAACGCTTGGTTGGGAGGAAGGCAGCATAAATGGGCTCATGCATTTGCAATAGTTGATTATTATAAAGGTGGAAGATTTACAGTAGATATAGTTCAAATAATAGATGGAAGGACTACAGTATGGGGAAAGCTATTAGACGGGAATATATAGAAATTCCAGAAGATTACTGGACAAGTTCTTTAAATATAGAATATATTATAGAGGAAGAAAATGCCAAAAAAAGTTCATGAAATAAAGAATTTAGGTGGGGGAACTCATTTAAATGCAGATGAAAAAGATATTAGCCAAGAAAGCTCTTCCTGGGCTTTAAATGTTGATGCTAATTCTAGAGAAGGTGTATTACAAGGTGTTAATACAGACCTTCCTATTTTCAGATTAAATAAAGGGGTAGGTGTTTCAAGTGGCCTTTTTCATGGTAAGTCAAATATTATTTCAAATTCTAGAAAAATCAATAATTCAGGCTATGTTTTACAGGACGTAAGGCCTTTTCAAGACTTTTCAAGCTGTAAGATTTACGTAGAAGGTGAAAAGGGTGTGAAAGAAGCTCTTGAAATAGAAAGTATAAAGCCATATCTTCATCCTTATATAGTTAATCCTTCTTTGGATAATGATAATTTCTATGCTACATGGAAATCTCCTGCAGGAGGATATACCTCTAACGATACTGTTTTTGAGTTCTCATCATCAGAAATAGGATTTGGATATGATACACCCACAGCTGATTTTATAACTATACATACTGGTGGTACAAATCCTAGCAATTATACATGGAATATAAAAATTACAATATTAACTGATATAGCCACTACAAAAACAGCATTAGTAGGTAGTTCTTTGACTGAAAATTCCTATAAAATAACAACTCCTGGAGGTACGGAAAAAGATTATGCATTTACATTATCAGGTAATACTGGTAGTGATACAGGTGGATTTGTCAATATTAATATTAATGGATGTACTACTGCTGACCATATAGCTACTGAAATATCAAGAGCTATATCTAGTAAAAACCAATGGGCTGCAGGAGTAGAGCAAACAGGAACAGCCTCTGTAGGGCATGGTATTGAAATAGATAGCACTGTCGATACAAATACAGCAACATTTACATTTCAGCAAAAAGACTTATATGATTTAGTCGTATCTAATTCAAATGGAATTGCAAGCGGTATGACCAAATATTTTGCTCTATATATCGATTCATTAAGTTTAGATAGTTATGGCGCTGGAGTAGAGGTTATAGCAATAGAAGCCGTAGATAAGCCTGCAGGTCTTGCTAGTATTACTGTAAAAAGAGGTTGTTTTGGTACCGTTCCATATGATATAGCGAGTAATACTAAGTTTAAGATAATGAGTCAGAATCTATACATGAACAAAACAATGGTTCCCTCCAATGAAGGCACTTTTACTATTTCAAATTGGGGGAATATAACTGGAAATAATATTAAAACCTCATCTACATTTGAATATGGTGGTAGAAATCATTGGTTTTCTGCTACTGGCTTTTGGAATGACCAAATATATGCAATAAATGGTAGACATAATGCAACAAATTATCCAGTAACTTTTGATTCAAAAAATAAAAGAATAGTTGCTGCTAATATAGACTGGATGAGTCATTCACCTGGACAAAGGATTCATGTTTATTATACTGAGGGAGATTCTCTTAATTCTGGGAAAACATTTACTATACAATCTCTTAGTAATACTGGTGTAATGAGAGTAAAAGAAGAAGTTATAGATGAGGTGATTTCTTCTGGTTATATATATTTTGAAGGAGGTTTAATTCAAAATGGTTCAGGGGTGTTTTCAGATGCCTCTCAAACTACATCCGTTGGCTATGGTTGGACAAAAAAGACTTTAGATTGGAACGCTGACCAAGGTGGCTTGGCAGGAAATCAAGAAACTGTTAGACAATATAGTATAAAATCAAGCCAAAATTTTACTGAAATTATTGCTACTGGAGGGATAGGCGACGATGCTGATAATTACTTAGCTCAGCAAGGAGGTAACACCTACTTGTATCCTTTTCAGTCAAATAAAAAAGTAATGAGAATGACTTCAACTTTTAAACAAGTTCATCAAACTAAATGGGTTCCAACATTAAGCGCTGATGCGCTTGAATATTCCCCCGAATTAACAGGAGGGGCTACTCCTAGAAATACTTATTCTGCTGGAGATATATTAAAAATTGAATCTGAATATTTGAGAATAGACAGAGTAACAGATACTAAAGTTGAGCTAACCAGAGGGTTGTTTGGCTCAAGTCCTGCATCTCATACAAATCAAGCAGTATTTAAAAATTTAATGAGCGGCATATCTCAAGTTATTCCTAAAGAATATCTAAAAAAAGGAACTAGTTATGAGCTTACATTTTGGGCTAAGGGATATAATACTCCTAATGCATCACACGGATTTGTAGCTGTATCAGCAAATAATGGATATTTTAATCCTAATTTAAAAAGTTTTATCTCAGAAAAAAATGAAGATTATGGAAAATATACTTTAGGAGGAAAATCTTATTTTACTAAAGGAAGAAAATGGTTTGCATTTAGTGAATGTGATGGTTATTATGGAAACACCATAGAAAATGAAAGTGGGATGGGTTTAAATAACGTAGATAGTTCGTTTAAAAAGTATTGTTTTAAGATAAATATGGACATGCTTACCAGTTTTGATACAGATTTAGAAATAGAATTTTGTTCAGCTGGACCTACTGGAAGTGAAGTGCTTATTGACTATATAATGCTATCAGAAGACTCTAAAGTATACTTAGAAAATACAACTGATAGAATAGACTTTACTTCTGTCCTTGATAGAAAATCAATCCGAGACCTAATTACATACAATGAAACTTCTCAAAGATTGGAGGTTTTTAAAAATTGGTCTCCTGGAAGTGATATTCCAGACCTTCGTCATACAGGCATTACATATTCTCCATTCACTTCAGAAAACTCACAATCTCCTGGTGGGAATTTCACAGCTCAACAAAGAAACAAAGAACTTCATATTGGATATGGGGCTGAGAATTCAGCTTCAAGGCCTCAATGGGTAGGTTATCCAGGTCAAATGAATTTTGGAGAGGACCACACGGATGAATTATATGTAGATGAAGATACAGTTCACCCTTTGTCAAACAAATCTTCGTATACTTTAGATAAGATATGTGCTGCTGGAGAGTATGAATATCAGGAAGCTACTTGGGATGGAACAGACCTTACGATTACTAATGTAGTCCCACATAGGCTTAAGGCAGGAGATAATATAGTTGTAAGAGAATGGGGAGACTACGATAATAGCTGGGAAGGGCTTGGTATTTGGTATGTTAAAGCAACTCCAACAATCTACGAAGTGGAATGCAGAAGACATGCAGACGATAGGACTCCAAATACGCCTCCTAGAGGAGAAAGAGTTTCATGGAGACCTTACTATTGGTATGGAATAAGAATAGGTAATCCTTATATATATAGGTTAACTCCCTCAGATAGAATAAAGGATGATGGAAGTTATGATACTTCTATATATAAGAAAGGTTTAATAGAAAGGAGTCAGCCTTTAAGCTTTAACCCAGCCTCTATAACTACTTGCTGGAATAAATTTCCAGATGGAGGCGGTGGTGGAAAGATTTATTTAATGGATGAGAGTACAGAATCTTCAAATAGTGTTAATATACAAACCGTAGATGTAAACTTTTCTTATGACAAATGGAAGACTCAAGAACTTATTATTACTAATAGTATTTATTATTTTATGCCTCATTATGGTTATACACATTTTAATGAGGAATTACAAAATGCTGCTTTTTCAAGAGAGGTTACAGATGGTCAGTATAGTGCTACATGCCTAACTACTACTCTTATAGATTATGCTGGAACTCCTTCTGATATAATGGAAACAAAGGGGACTACTTATGCGTTTAATCCAAATGCTTTAAAGCCATCAGATAATCCTCCTAACCATTTTGACACAAGGCTTTGGATTTCATGTCAAGGGAATTTTGGAGAGGGTGATAGGTTTCTTTTCTGTGCTCATACTAACGAAAATACAGATTCTCCTAGTTCTTCAGCATTATATGGCTGTGATAGAAGCCCATCTACTGCACTTACTTATGTTACAGCTCTTAATGGTTATGGCTTAACTTCATCTACTAATAATGATTGGTTAGGTTTACCAGACAATGAGCTAAACGTTGGAGATGGAACTGACCCGCATAATACATTTTGCAGGACAGAATGGGGATACGATGTAAACGACCAAGGATTGAGATATTGCACTAGTAATGAATCAAGTGGTTCTCAAACTTTCAGAGATTGGAGTTGGAATAGTTCTGATGGAGGTGGTAATCACATTAATATGGGAGAGAATATAGGATGGAGAAGTAATTCTAGTTTTACTACTGATGTAAACATAACTATCCCTAGATTTCCTATGATTGCAATGGCTGATAATGATGGTGATGGCATTATTGACGGAACAGGATTAGTAACAGCTAATACAATCTCTTTGCCAGACCAATATAGTACAAAGGGTAAAGAAAGATACGGTCCTTATGGTATAGAAGGGTTAAGAGTATCATCTCACTGTGTAGGCCTTCTTGGCGATGGTAATGGCCTTTATTGGATTATAAAAACAGGTGGTTGGGGCCCTAGTCGAAGTGCTTATGAAGACGATGATGACCACGGGCCTTGTGAGCGATTGTGGGGTAGAGAAGGCATGTTACAAAGGATTAGAGAGTGCTTATTTACATGTCCAGATATATTTGCAGGAGATTTAGTTGCGGGAAGGTCAGGTAGTAATAATGGTACATTGCAGTATGAAAGAATACAGGGTGGTGATATGTTTGGAAGAAAGGTTTTTAGAGGGGGTTCAACGGGTTCAGTTAATTTTGTAGGACCATCACAAATACATGGTACTGATTTACAATGTTTTAATGCAATGGTAGCTAATATCGTTAGAAGATGGGTAGAAGATTATGATGGTGATGATGATAGTTATGAATTTGTAGATAGTTGGTCTTCATCGCAATCTACTCATAATAATCAGAAAAATTACTTTTCACCATCATCAGATTTTAGTGGAGTAACAACTTCAGAATGGAGAGCTAGATATAATGGTAGTGAAGCTGCACCAGGGTTTTATGGGAAAGCTTGGTGGACAGCGCCACATCAGTTAACTCAACAACAGTCAGTTAAGGCTGGTAATTATGATGATACTGATTATGGTATACATCATGACCATCAAGGTTTTGCAACTCAGGCTGGTAATTATGATTCTGAAGAATCTGCAGGTAGCGGTGGTCATGTAGGAGTAGGTGGTGATGGTTACTCTAATATGCCCCAAACATTTAGACAAGATAGATTGAATTTTAGAGCTGGAGTTATGATAAGACCTTTTCGTAGGCATGATGCTACTAATGACGGTAATATGCATTTAAATATAAGTAATTTTGCAGACGCAACAATACAGCAACCTGCCTTCCCAGATGCAATTTTTTACACAGGAAGCCATGATACTATAATGCCAGGAATTAGATTTACACAAAGTCAAGCTGCAGAAGCAGACGGAGCTGTTCCAGTTACCAGAACTATAACAATAGACAATGGTTCTGGGGGTACATATGCTGGTAGTTTGGCTGAATTAAAGGAATATTTACTAGGACAATATGTGTGGGATAGTAGTAAAGCTGTTGTTGGAAGAATTACTGATATAGCGGCAGATAAATCAAGCGTTACATTCGGAGAAGGTTTATATAGAGATATAACTAACGGTGATAGTATATATTTAGATAGTACTTTTACAAGCTCACAATCAAAAGTAGAAAAAAACAAAGTATTTCTCATACATAGAAGTGAAACTGAAGATAGTCCTAATGAATTTACAGTAAAAACATTTTCGCTTAATCATCAAGCATGGAGCATTGATTATTTACACAGTAATTATAGTGGAACAATAGACAGACAAATGAGTGAACCTTATGCTGTAGGAACATTTGCTGGTTCAAGTAGCTATCAAACATCAACAGCAGGAAATTGTGATTATAAAAGTCTATTTCCTACATATGGAGCTTTAGTGTTAGGAGCATCGGAATTTACAGGGCCTAACCCAAGTTCAGACACAGTGGCTTTTTCATACAATGTCTATAAAAACCCTCAAGGAACTATAATGCCCTTAGGGACTGATGATGGTGGAGATGATAGTAGTCACACTGTACATCCATTTAAATCGAAAGCTTTTGTAAGTGGAGGGTTAGGATGTCATAATAAATTAGTTGGTAATATGATTGAAATATATGATGAAAGTCAAGAGGTATATCACCATCGATATATTATAGCATCTGAATGGCAAATAACTGATGGAAAATTATACTTAATGTTAAACTATCCTCTTCCTTCTATTTTAAGTTTGACTAGTTCTGACACATTTAAGATATATTCACATGCAACTGCTTGTGTTCCACATATAATTATGGATAATGCAAATTTCAATGGAGAAGAAGATAAAGTTTTTCAAGGACAATCAGATGTATATTCTAAGGTTACTTATGGTGGACTAGACATGAGAAAGACTCAATTAATGAGAGTAATAAATGTAGATAGTAGCAGTACTCCAGCTGAGTCAGATATAACTGTTCATCCGCCAGGAGTGCATTCATTTAAAGTAGGAGACTTAGTCAATCTAAGAATTACTGGAGATACTGCTAATGATATACTTGCAAATGTCAAAGCAGTAGCTGGAGATGTTATAACAATAGATAATGCTCATACTGGAAATGAAGATGATAATATGGGTGATATAAGAATGGATAATTTTGAATTTGTCAATACATCTAGAGTTGATGGAACTATATCGGAAACCAGAATAGAAATCGAACCATTTAAACAATCTCATGATTCAGTAAATGTGAGAGCAAAGTGGGATACGGCTGATGTAGAGCCTAATTTACTAGCATCTACAGCTTCTAATAAATGGGTAAAAGATGCATCTCCGTCATCTGTAACTGTAACTAAATCTTCCACAACACATGCAAGTAACTATTTCTTTAAACCTGATAATAATTATCAGTATAAAATTTCATGTATTTACGACGGCTATCAAGAAGGACCTTTGACTTCAACGTATTGGGAACCAACGGAAAATTTAACAGCAACTCATGATTACTTAGATATAAACATACAAATAGCTCAATATAGTAGGAGATTAACATCTATATGTCTATATAGAAGAGATAATGCTGAAAGTTTTTACAGGTTAGTACAAGAAGTGTCTTGTGCAGTGCCGTGGGGAGTAGGCGCTGAAGGCCAAGGGACATGGGAAAAAACTATTAGAGATACAGGCCCTGTCTACGGAACATTTGAATCTAGAACAGGAATGAGTGAAACTTTAGAAGACATAAAAGTCAAATATTCTTTTTCTGAGGAAATAGATGGTTATCTATTTATAGGAGGATGTTCTCACGATAGAATAAAAGATGCTTCAAATCAGATATTCAGGTCTAAACCAGGTAAATTTAGTATATTTGATTGGACAACTGATTTTATTATATTGAAAACTCCTCCAACTTGTATGGCTAATTTTAACGGGAAATTATACGTATTTGATGCAAATAATATATATAGAATCAATCCTCATAGTCTACAAATAGAAGATGTATATGAAGGAATAGGATGTTTAAATCAAGATTCTGTAATAGTAACTGAACTTGGTATGTATTTTGCTAACAATACAGGTGCATATTTCCATAATGGACAAAACCCTATATGTATATCTAAACCGATTTGGAAGGGTGAGTTAGACTCTAACTGGGAGAACAATAATAAAATGTTTGACATAAGCTGGAGTAATCTAACAAAAGAATCTTCTTTAAAGAGTTTAAAGGTAGCTTTTAATTCAGGAAATGAAACAGTTTTATATTTCATATCAACAGAATTATATGATAGTACATTAGATAAAAATGTATTGAAAAATTATATATGGTCTTTTGATATAAAGAAAACAAGATGGGATTTATTAGAGCTTTTTGAAGAACAAAATGTAGGCGTGCCGTTTAGAGGTAAAGAGGGGCAAGTATATGTGCCTATAAATGAAACTATTTACGAGTTAGGGGCAGGAAATTTTAAAAAGCCATTTACATTTGTAAGCAAAGAATTAACCTTAGGAGAAGATTCAATCATGAAAGTTTATAATAAAATTAAAGTAAATGGATTAAATACTCCTATTGATTCTAACTTAACTAACAGTGAAGGATTGATACTTAAAACAAGTACAGGTAGCATACCATCAGATACAGGCATTGCTTATGTTGATAAAATACAGGACTCTGAATATAAGTTAAAAGGTCCAAATAAAAAGGGAAGATGGATTAAAATAATGCTTGAAAATATAACTGATAAGATAGATTCTATTGGTGTAATATATAGGAGAAAAACTACTAAATAATGGCTATAAATAAAGATTTAAGAGATAAAGTAAAAAAGATAAGCATTGCTGGGAATATACAGGATTTTGCTACATTAAACAGGGAATTAGTAACTTTAGTTAATACTATAAA
>TARA_R100000655_G_scaffold47527_4_pt1 | contig 19628 bp, 28 predicted proteins | sample TARA_R100000655 | Tara Oceans TARA_R100000655 (sample SAMEA2622497) | marine metagenome | biome: marine biome (ENVO:00000447); feature: deep chlorophyll maximum layer (ENVO:xxxxxxxx); material: "saline water (ENVO:00002010), including plankton (ENVO:xxxxxxxx)" | depth 90 m
CAGGTGTATCAAACAATGCTCTTTCTGCATCTCTTCTATTTTGAAGGCCTTGTACAAACTCTCCGCTTGCCTTATTAAATCCTGTAGGACCAAAAGCTTCTTCTTTAAACATATCTAGGTCTCCACTTTTTAATGCATCAAAAGCTTTAGTACCTTTTAAATTACCATATCCTACATTATAAAGCAATGACATTATTGATGCTTGTTGGTTTGGATTAAACATTTGACCACTAAAAGCTCCATCTAAAGCTCTATCTAGTCTTTTATAATCTGTTTCTAATCTTTTTTTAAATTCTGGAGCTATTGTACTAGAAGGATAGTTTTGACCAACAACAATAGGATTGCCACCTACTAAGCCTGTTAAACCAGGACCTACAGTTGCTACTCCTGGCCTTACTGGGTCATCATAAGCAATATAGCTATCACTATCTTTATCGTAATATTTGCCTGTTTGGTCTTCTTCAAAGCTTATAAATTTATGTGCTATATCGTAAGGGTCATGCATAGCCCATTCATTGGTTTGAATTTCATTGACTAATGCATCTTGTGTAGGTCCTTCATTAAAGAACATTTTTATCCAGCTCCGCCTCTACTAAGAAAGTCAACGTATTTTCTTAACTCATCAAGCTTTCTAGCGTTTTTCCTTCTTGTGCCCCTTTTAAACTGTCTAAATGATGTTGGCTTAAAATCTTTGCGTGGAAAGTTATAGCTTCTTTCTGCTGTTCTTTCAAGAGACTGTAACTCTCTTAGACCTCTGCGAGTTTTCATTCCTCCTGGTGTATTCTTAACACCTTTAGGAAAACCATGACTAGCAGCTTCTTTAACGCTGGCAAGAGCTCTAGCTCTTTCCATAGGCACACCAGGGGTAGCTGATGTAGCTTTAAATTTTGACAATGGGTTAAGCATATCCCTGCTTAAGTCACTTGTATTTGATTTCTTTAACATCCTAAGTAATGCTGCGGCTGCTTTTTGACTTTGTTTAGTACCTGCTTGTAATAATCTTGCTATTACTGCTGCTGCCATTAATATCCTCCGTTATAATCTGACATATTTGGGTTGCTATAATCTTCTTCGTACATTTGATTTTCTACACCAGGTATATTTATACTGTTAACCAACTGGTCTAACCTAGTATTAGGTGTATTTGACTCAAATGTTTCCATTGTTGTAAAAGGATTAGAAAAAGGTTGCTGTCCTGCAAGCATGCTAAATATGTTTTTAACTCCTTTACCTGGATACCATCTGTCAGTTTGTATTGTTTGAGCACCAGAGTCATAAATGGGGTTACCTTGTAAGTCAGTATAAGCTGTTTCATCAATAAGAGAAAACTGGTCTCCTCCTGGAACATAAGGGTCATCCTGCATTAACTCTGCAGTCTTCATATCTAAACCATAAGCACCACCTGTTAAATCAGGATTTTGCAATCTAGCCATATCTACTGCTTCTTGAGTAGGTGCTGACGATATACCAGAGTAAAACATGTCACTTGCTCCACCATCTGAATCTTCTATAAAAGAAGAAAGGGTATTAGAGCCAACATTGCTAGCTGTTTGAGAAGCTAAATCAGTTAATTGTTGATTCATGTCTTGTGGAGCGTCATATTCTGTAGAAACATTGTAAGTATCTCTCTTATCAAGCATATCCATCCATCTAGAGATATTTCTAAAAGGATACCACGAGCCTTTTTGAAAGCCACCTTTGTCTAAATCGTATACATCACGCCAATCTTTTTGGACAAATCTATCTCCCATAGCCATTAATACATACCACCACTTAAAGACTGTCCTAATAAACCACCAAGACCTTGTCCTGCACCAGCTATTTCATAGTTTTTATCCATAGCTGGAGGTGATTGTGGCAACATTCTTTCACCACCCATAAGCATTTTTCTTAACCATGGAGCCATATCTTGACCCATTGGTGAATCCATAAAATCATCCATGTAAGGACCATAGGGATTGCTTTGAGTAGCAAATGCACCTCTGTTCATAGTATTTGCACTAGGTCTTGGTACTGGTGTTGGTCCCATATTTAAACTTGATGGTACTAAATCTTCATATTCTGACATAAAAGCCATTAGCTTCTCCTTTTTTTAGCTCGTTTATAGGCTTTAATAGCCTTGTTAGCCCTCTTTCTATCTTGTTTACGTTGTTTTGCTTTCTTGTTTGGCATATAGTGCTAAATATACAACAATAAAACCAATTTCCAAAAATTTTTTTCAAAAATATTTTTATGGGGACTATCACTAAGGGCTTAGTCTAAGGAAAGTGTATGTTTATTTTAGTTGTAACTGTATATACACTGACTACACTAGCCTATAGCCTAGTCTATATAGACTAAGAATATAATCAAATAAATGAGAAAAACAAGCACTTTCTTTCCCTAAACTTGTCTCTCGTCGAGAAAAGGAAGAAAAGGAAGATAAGGAAGTATACTTCACCCACAAAAAGGAAATAAGGAAGTACCTCTCCCCCACTTTCTAAAAAATATAACGAGAATGGGTACACTAGATATACATTAGGTAGTACCGCTTGGTTTTAAGGGCCTATGGGGGTTCCCGCTGTTGAAAGCTAGTCTAGGTTATCGTTTGCCCTTAAAACTAAGCTAGACTACCTGATGTCATCCCCCTCGGTCTTGCAGGATTAGTATTTGTTTTTTAATTTATAAATAAAAGGAGTTACGAAATGAAAGATGTAATGTTAGAAATGGTAAGCGTAGTTATGGGTTATTGGGATAATAATAAGTCTCTGAAGAAAACCTTTAAAGATGGTAAAGTTATTGGAGCAACCTTCAGAGATATAAGATATGATGAGTTGATGTCTGATGAAACTTTCCAGACTATGCTTGAATCTGCCGAATCTAATGGTATCAGCGTAAACCATAGAAAGCAAGGCGACAGATTCAAAGTCTGGGATAAAGAGCTTAGTAGATTGGTCACAAAGGAAGTACAAGCTGACTATATCTACATTGGCGAAGATGTTAGAACAAGCTACGATAAAGCTTCTGATATCTTTGCATAGATAGCTATGAGATATGGAGTCTAGAGTAATATCTAGGCTCTGTATCTCTTTTATTAATATATATCATACACATAGGTATATATTGTGTAAAGTTTAAATAAAGCTGTAAATAACAGCAAAGGAATGGTAGCTAATATGAGTGAGCCAAAAGTAAAAAAGTATCTAGGTGGATTAGTAGTGACAGTATCTTCTCGTACTAAACCAAAGCAGGTAAGAGAAGTTTTTACAGTTAATAGTTTCAAGGAAGCTGTTAACTTAGCTATAGCTAGAGCCTAATGTTTAGGCAACAAGCATTTACACCTGCTTGGAACAAAAGACAATGGGTTGATTGGGCTAGCAAACGCTGGCCTGATGAGCCTGTGTCTAAATTCAAGAAGAAAAAGACAAGTGAGCTTATAGCTATGTATCATAAGTTGTAAAATTAAAGAGAGAATTATATGTCCAGAGAGACAGAGCATTCACAATAAAAGTGACATACAGGACTCTAGGTGTACACCGTATAGTTCTCTCTTTATAACTTTCAATTAAAATGAGGTAATTATGGGAACAATGATATGCTTATTAGCGTTATTTATAATCTTATGGTTAATAATAAAACCATTCATTCTATTAATTATAGAAAAGGAGAACGAAAAGTATGACAAGACTAACAAGTAGGCAAAAAGAATTATTTCAAGAAGATAAATATGTACTAGTAGATACTATTATTATTCTTGAAGAAAAGCTTAGAAGACTTAATGAAGAGCTACAATTCTCTAAAAATGAATTATTATTAGAGGGCGAAGCTCACATAAAAGCTCAAGAAGAAATTGATGATAAAGACGTAGACTATATTGCTATGAAAGATATAGAAAAACATCTTGATAAAGCATGGGATGGCGAAATTACATCACAAAACTTTGTAGATACAGTAACTAAAATATTCACGGGGGACTATTATGCCAAAGATAGCGAAAAAAATACCTAAAGAAGAAATAGAGAATTGCTATGGTTGTGCAACACAAAGATATACATGTGACCACGACTATTATGCATGGGAAGACCTTTATGAGGAGGATTGGGAATGAAGAGAATAGCAATCAGATATCATATAGAAATAAAAGAAAGCCACATTGACAAAGTATGTAGAAAAGCACGATGTGGTAAGCGTGACTTAGAAAATGACATAAAACACATGGCTCAAATAGCTGGTAGACACAGGGTTTACGAGTTTATAGAGCCTTTCATAGAAATAAAACAGGAGAAAAAGTAATGCAAGAAACTAAAACACTAATAGCGTCAATCGCAATAACAACAGCAATAATTGTAAGTGTAGTATTTTGGGGTAGAGATTATAGCAAAGAAGAATCAACAATAGAAGTGCTATCATTTCCTAATCCAGAACAGGTAAAAGAGGAAGTAAAAGAAAAAGTAGAAGCAGTAGAGCAGGTAATTGAAGAAAAAGCAGAAGAAATCAAGCAAGAAGTAGAAGAGCTTAAGGAATTGCTTCCATCATTACCAACAATAGAGAAAGCAGAAGAGATTCTAATCAAAGAAACTCCTGCTGACTCAACTAAGACAAGTGAACCAGAAAACAAAACAGAAGGAGACGAATAGTCATGGCTAATTCAAACCCTGAGATTAACCTCTCATCATACAAAAACGGTAATATTCTAACAAAATCTTCAGACTACGCAACACTTGGCGATGTATTAACAGCAGAAGGTATTGCAATGACTGAAGCATCTATTGACATCTATGATGTTAATGGACAAGACAAACCTGCTAGACCTGGTACAGTACTTGCTCAAGGCGATACTGTGCAAATAGTTAGGAAGTCTAATAAATCTGGTATTGTAGCATAACACACTAACTGAGTCCAAGCCAAAGCTACTTAGTAGCAGAGCTAGCACCAACAGTGTAAGTTAAGTGAGCAATTGAAGAAGAGAGATGTAAGTCCGATGGCTATGCTAGGGGCATTCTCTCTTTTTCATAACGACAAGGAAATACGAAATGGAATATACATTCAAAGACGTAGACACTATAATCAAAACTGGTAGTATAAAAGGTTATAGCTGTGTAGTAGAAGAGAAGCCATTACCTATTATTCAAGGCGTATTCGAGGACATGAAGAAAGAATACATCAGAGCTAGAAATTATCAAACTGATGCATATGTAGGAGAATATGGTGAAGAAGAAGGTATGGAAATAATGAATAGTAGGTATCCAAAGCCTGTAAATATAGATGAATTAGCAAATCAGGCTAAAATAATAGCAAATAAATATGAAATATGTGGAACAACTCTATTGGGTAGATGCCCAGGTTTTATCGTAAAGATACCAAATGTAAGAGTGCGTGTTCGGACATATTGCAATTTAGGCGACTATTATTGTTGGATACAAAAGTACGGTATAGATAAGTTTGTCCTTAAAATTTATCAAGCAATGCCTAACGAGGAAGGTTACCTTATATTTGGTGGGTCAACTTATCCCCACCCTCATATAGCAGGACCAAATCCTTGTTTAGGTAGTTATGATGGTGTTATTAAGAACGCTGCAGGACACTTTAATATGGTAGGTGTGTTAAGTAATATTAAAACATATCTAAATTCATATTATGGTAGAAGTGTATATCTAAGACATAGTGAGTTTAGGCCAATTAAGATACGCACATTACCTATAGAGTTATTAAAAGAGTATCCTGCTAATCACCTCAGTTGGAGTGACTATTACAATCAAGCCTTTAGAGATAATCCAGAATCACAGCCAAGTACAGATGATGATGCATACATGGAGCTAAATAAGCTTTATAATGAGAAATACACAGATAATATAGAGCGAATAGAACTAAAACCTCATGAATGCAGCTTTTACAATAGTACATTTGAATGGAATACTGGATTTATGGCTTATCACTCTGAAATAGTTCATAAAGTTAGATTGGTAGAACACAAGTTTGATATAGGATATTATCAAGCTTATGCGTTGTTAATGCGTCACGCATTAGGACTAAGCAGTAACTCTATAGCCTTCGATGAAAAGAACTATGACTATAAAGTAGCATGGGAAGATATACGAGAAATATGTATAGACGGTGACACTTTAAAGTATAGTATAGGTTATGGAAGAGGAGCTTCGTTAATGCCTGATGAAACACTTAGAACTGCAGGAAACTTACAAGATAAAGCGTATAGTATATACAAGCTTCTTTATCCAACAGATGATGAGGCAATGTATAGTATGAGAGATATGCGATGTAATGACTTTTGGAAATATATCGACAAATTTAAAAGTATAGATGAATTTCTTATACCTCAAGACGATTATGATGAGAGAAAAGAAAAGGCTATACTTAAGATTGACAAGTTATATCCAGAAGTAATGGCATATAAAGACGCTTTTAGTAGAAAAATATTAATTGCAATTGATAAACAAAAGAGGAGAATCCAAAATGGACTTAAACATACCAAACCAACTCCAGAATCAAATCAACTATCTTTTGACACGCTTTCCTAGTACAGAATGGTCAGGACCAGCGTGGTACAAGCTAGAAGAAGATACATGGAACTTAGTATATTTTATACCAATAGACCTAGGTAGTCATAGTGCTACAGAGTTCAAGGGTAAAGATTTGCTAAAGATAATGAAAGAAGTACAGAAAACAGTCGATATAACAGGCTGTTATCAAGGAATTATACACTCTCATCATGGAATGGGTGCATTTCACAGTGGAACAGATGATACAGAGCTCAAAGAGGGTGCAAATAGAGTAGGTTATCCATCATTGGTAGTAGCACATACTAAAGAAAAACATGCCTTTAAATGGTCATATGAAGACCAGTTTGGGGAAGTACACCTAGTAGATGGTGAAGTAAATGTGCAAACACCTGATGTAGAACCAGAAGCTGTATGGGTAGAACAGGCTGATAAAATAGAGAAAGCAGCTAAGAAGAGACCTAAAGTAGTGACTGGGGTAGGCTACTACAATAACCAAGCTAGTCTATGGGGAAATCAAAACGCAAAGACTAGATATGACGGTTGGGGTAAAATATGGCATGACCCAGGCGAAATAGAGTACAACAGTGAGTATGAGAAAATGGAAACTGCAGAAAAGCTCTATCAAGCAGGTAAGATGACTAAGAAAAAATATAGTAAAGCTAAAAAGAAATGGGAAGCATTTGAAAAAGACCATTTCGGGATTATATAATGCTTAGATATCTTAGAAATAAAGACCTCATTAATCAATCTTTACTAGATGAAGTAACTATAATAGGGGCTGGTGGAATAGCATCAGCCCTTGTTACTATGTTAGCTCAAATGGGATTTAATAAGTTTCACATTTGGGATGATGACAAACTGGAAGAACATAATTTAAGCACAACAGCTTATCCTCCAAGTCTTTTAGGACAAAAGAAAGTTAAATGTGCTGCAGATATGATTTGGATGTATGGTGAAAAACCAGACATAACAATGAATGACAAAAGATGGGAACCAGGAGATTATCTATCTAATATAGTACTATTAACTCCAGATAACATGGAGACAAGGTTAGATGTCCATATGGATTGGAAGAGAAATACTAATAGAAAAGCTCTAATCGATATGCGTATGGGTGCGTTAACAATGGAAGTTATTTCAGTAGATAAAGATAATGATAATTTTGCAAAAACATGGCAACCAAGTAGCAAAATATCAGATGAGGCATGCACAGCAAAGCATACAATCTTTACTGCAAATGTAGTTGCAGGATTAGGTGCAAGTCAATTATTTAATGTCTTGCATAATAGGTCCTATTGGCAGTATATTAGGCAGTCGTTGGCACCTCTATCCTTCGGTAGAGAGTTTCCAGTAAATAAAATAACAGAGGTAAAAGATAATGGCACTGAAAAAAGTGAAAACAAAACCCGTGTCGATAAATCCAGGCATAATGTTATTGTACGGACCACCCAAGGTCGGCAAGACAACTATGCTAAGCAAACTTGATAATTGCTTGATTATCGATACTGAAAACGGTAGTAGCATGGTAGAAGGCTACATCGAAAAAGTAAACAATAGGCAAGAACTTATAAACCTTGTTAAAGAAGCTAAAGATGGACATGATTACAAATACTTTGCTATAGATACTATAGACAAGGTGGTAGACTGGGCTGAGAAAGCCGTATGTCGAGAGTATGAAGTACCTTCTATAGCTGACTTATCATTTGGTAAGGGTTATGCCTTGACAAGAGAAAAAGTAATGGGAACTATACACAATTTAAAAAGCTGTGTAGACCATTTAATTGTAATAGGGCATAGAAAAGTAGCAAGAGCAATCGTAGACGGCAAAGCAATAGTAGAACCTGAAAGCTTAGATATTACAGGTAAACTAAAAAACATGATAATGTCAGATTGTGATGCTATTGGCTATGTTCATAGAGAAGAAGATAAACTAATGATTTCATTCAAAGCAAACGAAGCTGTAGAAGCTGGCAGTAGATGTGAGCATCTAAAAGGTCAAATTATTGACTTTGATTGGAGCGAAATATACAAAAAGGAGAAATAAATGGGTATTATAAGACCTAAAGGTAAAAGTAGTAACGAAACAAGCAATTATTATGGTATTTGCGATATAGCAGTACTATCATTTAGAGATAAAAGTGAAAACTTTGATTGGGCTGATGTCTATCTAGAAGTCGAAGTCCAACAAAAAGGCAGTGATTACACAAAAACGATTAGATTAGCTGGCTCATTAGATAGAGACCCAGATGGCTCCGTAACAGGTGGCTCAGTACTTAATCGCCTATACCACTTCTTTGATGTGCTAGGTGTAACAGCGGGTATTAACGCTAAAGGTGCATTCGAGACCGAAGACGGACAACCCATAGAGAATATATCTAAGTATCTAACCGAGAATCACTCATGTGGAACAGAAGAGCCAACTACTTTTCCATACCTAGCTTATGTTTACAAAGAGAAGCCTAAGCAACCAGGTGGGAAAGTATACACAAGAGTTCACCATAAAATAAATGTCAACAGCGAAGAAGGCAGAAGGAAGCTTACAGAAGATGTGACATGGTTCAAGAGCAAAGGCTTTATTAAAGAAGCAGCTCCAGAACAGCCTAAATCTACAGCAGCAGAGGTCGAAGAAATCTTTGGCTCTGATGCATTGGGCAATATGTAGTGGACTATATTGAGATAGCAAAAGGGAGTCCGAGAAATCGTGGCTCCCTTATTCTCAAAAAAGACCTACTAAGGCATCTAGATAAAAATGTACCTCTGTATAGGAGTGTTTATCTGTATGATAAATCAGCCTATGAGTTTGCAGAAGCAACAGGTAGTCTTAAAAACTACTTTGGTAAAAGAGGTATAGACCATATTATACTAGACATAGATAAAGGAGATAGTTCAAATGAGCATACAAGACAAAAAGCAATCGGGATTGTGGTCAGCCTTGAAGAGTTTGATATATCACAAAACTCTATCCAATGCTATTTTTCTGGCACTGGTTACCATATTGTTGTCCCAAATGCTTGCTTTGGCTTTACACCTAGTGATAACCTTCATTACAGTGTTAAATCGACTATAGCAAAGTTATTTCCTTCAGCAGATAATAGTATATTTATGCGAACTGGTATTTACAGAGTAGCACATACTGTAAATAGAAAGACTAACTTATACAAGATACCTATAAGTGTACAAGAGTTATTTGACACAGATATAGATATGGTAGAGTTGGCTAAAGATGCTAGAATAGGATACGCCTACAGCGAAAGAGTAGGCAATAACGAGCTAAGTAAGTACATAGTAACAGAAGCACCTAGAATACAACAGGCTAAAAAGACAAACGAGCCTATGGATGTAGTGCCTTGCGTGCAGAAAATGCTTAAAATGGGACCTCAAGAAGGTAATAGAAATCAAACCTTGATGAGGATAGCTTCACATTGTGCTAGACACGGCATACCATCAGAATATGCAAAAGCAATGATACTTCATTGGAACAACAACTCTTTAGATAGGAACGAAGTTATCGAAAAGACAGAGTATGTTTACAATAGAGGTTACAAGTATGGATGTCAAGACTCTATCATGAGTGAAAACTGTCAAACCAGATGTATTTACTTTAAACGAAAAGACTATCTTGTTGACGTAAAGAATGTAGAAGACCTACAAGCAGACTTAACAGCTAGATTGACAACAGATTTTAGTGGTCGAACTATTAATGTTGGCAAAGCACTAGGTATACAAGCAGATTGCGAAATATATCCAGGCGAACTAGTAACTATATTTGGACCAACGGGTTCAGGTAAAACTACTTTTGCACAGAATCTAGCATTGGGTGTTGATTTCGCTAATGATAAAATAAATACGGACTCTCAAATTCCATGTTTATATTTATCACTAGAGTTATCAGCATGGTATATGCATCGTAGAAACCTACAGATAGTAAGTGGGCTAGATAAAGACCAAGTAACAAACAACTTTGAAGAAGTGTATAACTTGCACAAAGAAAAGCTTAGTCATTTGGTTATACAAACTGTAGCACCAAATCTAGACCAGATACAACAAAAAGTTAGAGAACTTCAACCAGCCGTAGTAGTTATCGACTATATCGATTTAATAAGCACAAATTCACGGTATATGGGCGAGTATGAGCAGATTAAACAAGTTTCTCATTATTTATCTAACTTAGCAGTCAACATGGATATAATAATAATACAGATAAGCCAGGTGAGTAGAGATTACAGCCGAAACGAGGCATTAGACCTGTATGCAGGTAAAGGTTCAGGTGCGATAGAGAATGCCAGTCGTAAAGTTATAGGCTTAAACGGCCAAGCAAATGAAGATACAAAGAAAGTTAGTATGTTTAAGAATACTGACGGTGAGCTATTTGATACTGATGTTGTTTGGCAGCCTTCATTTAGATTAAGGAGAACAGAATGATGCTAGGCTTATTGTTAACAATCATGAAAAGTGGGAATGCGTTATACTTTAGAATACTAAACCTGTTTCATATCGGATTTATCAATAAAAATGATAAAGAAGGTACTGGAGCAAAAGTCATACTAGGTATACACAGATTACAATTCGACTTTTCAATAACCATGAGGAACTATGATTATGTCAAATACAGAGTCAAAAACGAAGAGGGTCCTACGGCATCTGCTTAGTGGACTAAAGCTAACTCCTATGGAAGCTTATCGAAGCTACCATACAATGCGATTAGGTGCAATAATACATACACTAAGAAACGGATACGAAGGTAAGGCTTATAATATAGTCAACCTTAACCCAAGTGGGAAACATGCGGAATACCAAATCCAAAAAGACTAGGAGAAGGCAACAAGTGGACTGGGAGAAGCTTTATATGAAGAAGCTTCTTCCTATCCACAAGAACCATTCTAAAAAGATTTATCATAGAATGATGAAGAAGTCTTCGACCCTCAAATCCTCATTAAAAAGAAGGAGCAGGGAGTATGAAGTGGAATTTAAAGTATCACTTACTGAAATTAGACAATTACTTTATAAATCTTATGGGAGACCATGCGTATATTGCAACGAAACTTTGGTTGTGGGTAATATGGCATGTGACCATATTATCCCTTTATCTTTGGGTGGTGGTTCGATTATCAAAAACCTACATATAGTATGTGGTAGGTGTAACACCAGAAAAGGGCCATTAACACATATAGATTATAAAAATCTACTAAAAAGCCTTAGCAAGCTACCAGAAGATGTGTCTAAGTATGTATTAAGAAAGTTAGCGAAATCAGAGATGTTTTAATAAATAAGTTGCCCTGTGAGACTCACGTCAGGTTGAGCGATACGGAACAGCGTATGCGATAGAACTACCGAGCATGGGCAACTTTAGCAAAGGAGAAATATGAAATATGTAAATAGGAAAGCTATGAAGATTCGAGAATCTGGTCGTAGCAGTGATTTTATTACACCATCATTTGGCTTTGGTTGTTTATACAGATGTAGCTATTGCTATATGCGTAGACATTTACCAAATGGCCTTACAATAGCAGAAAATACTAACGATATACTAACAGCATTAGACAGACATATATGGCTGTTAGACTGGCCTAAAAAGCCTAATCAAACGCATGAAAAGTATTATACATACGACTTTAGCTGCAATGAAGACTTTGTACTACATGCTAAATATCATGAATGGGAAAAGGTATTTGACTACTTTAAATATCATGACAAAGCGTTTGGTACTGCTGCAACAAAGTATGTAAACAAAAACTTATTAGATTATAATGCAAACAGAAAGGTTAGAATTAGATTTAGTCTAATGCCACAAGTTATATCTAACAAAGTAGAGCCTGGTACTAGTAAAATTATAGACAGAATTAAAGCTGTTAATGACTTTTACGAAGCAGGTTATGATGTACATCTTAACTACTCACCTATTATAGTTTACGAAAACTATTTGGATGATTATAAAAAGTTGTTTAAATTGGTAGACACTATTATTGATGATTCAATAAAAGATAACGTCAAAGCTGAATGCATATTCCTTACACACAACAAGAAAATGCATATTATAAACAACGAAGAAGTAGAAAGATTACTGTGGAAACCTAGTATACAAGAAACTAAGATATCACAGTATGGAAATAAGAACATACGATATAAGTATGAGCTTAAAAGAAAATTTATAAATAGCTTTTTAAATGTGCACGAACAAGAAGTGCCATGGCAAAAAGTTAGATATATATTCTAAATTTGGGAAGTAGCTAACTTATTAATTAATTATAACTAATATGAATAATTCGATTATAAGTTGAAATCTCGTCGAAAAGATGCTTCCCATTAAATTAGCAAGTACACGGCTACACCATATGTTTGACAACATTGCCGAATAAGTTAGGTATCCTACTGCGTGAGCACTGGTGGGGCTACTTCCATGGGTTTTTGGTTAACTCCTTTTGACCCGCTCCTTGTGAGTCCTTTAAAACCTAACTTTTGTACTTGCTATATATACTGTTTATTTAGTAAATTTAGAGTCCTTATGATAGAGACTAAACAATGTTTTTCATGTGGACAAATGGTATATGTTCACGATTGCCACTATCAGTGTACCCGATGTGGATACGCTGAAAATTGACAAGATATATCTGGGAGGTACTCTCAGAAAGGAAAAGTAAATGAAGTCAAGAAAAAGGGCGAAAATATTAGAAGGAATGAAGGAAAAGTCGTTAATAGCAGAGAAAAATCTAAGAGACTACATAGAGAAAAAGTACGGTAAGATAAACCTTGGTTTCGTCGGCGAAGGTGAGTCAAAATCTTGGATAGGAGAGGACAATGAAGCAAATACTAGCAAAAGGGTTCGCAAAAAAGGACACTAAAGCCTATAGACCTGATAAAGAAACAGGTAAATGGAGAGGTGCAGAAACTCAAAATGGAAACTTTGTAACTATTAAGCCAGGCTGGACAGCTGAATTTAAAGTAAATGGTAAAAAACATACACTAGAGTTATGGGCATTTAACAATAGGTGGGGCGCACAAAGTATGTTCTATAAGCTTAAAAAAGTAAAAGAGGAGGACAGTCTTGAAGAAACCATGTAAACCTACATTACAAGAAGAGTATGCCTTTGAACATAAGCAAAGAGTAAAAGCTGAAGAATATATAGCAGAGGTATGGGAAATGAATCAAGAACTTACAAATGAGGTTATAAGGCTACAGAATAAGCTAAACAAGCTAACCCCTTACAAAGAAGAAAAACAGCCTTTAACGGCCGAAATAAAGCTTCAGAATAGAATTAAACAAATTATGGATGACAGAAACAGGTGTTATAGTCAATTTGATACTATAATAAAAAAGGCACTAAAATGAGCCCTAATAAAAGAAAAAAACTTATACATCATGTATTTAATGTAATGAACAGGAAAGACAAAGGCAGGAAAAGAAAAGCTGCTACAACAAACAAATGGGGAAGGATTATAAATGGATAACTTGCAACTTAAAACACCTATTAGCGAATGTGGTTTTTCAAAAAGAACTCAGTCTGTATTAAAAAGTGTTAATATAGAATATCTAGAAGAATTGTCTAATATGTACAATGCTAATTATTTACTAGTAAATTTAAGAAAATGGAGAAATGCTGGTAGAAAAACGCTTACGGAAATAGAGTATAAAATAAAAGATAAAGGACTAAGTCGATATCACATAAAAGTAGATTTAGAGCCTTTTAAAAAAGAAGAAAAAAGTATTGCAGACGGCTTATTTGAAATAGCTAAAGCAATAAGGGAGAGCAAATGAGCACTGATTTAAGGGCAGTAAGAGGTATTTTTAGACAATTAAATAATATTATATTTGGCTATGAAAAGCCGAAAGGGAGGACACGTGGCAAAACAAAAAAGAACAAAAAGAGAACTAGAAAGTCAAGTAAATGAACTAGCCCAAGGGCTTGGTTCTATGTATATAGAAAATCAAAAACTAGGTCAGTTTATGATTGGCTTAGAGAATCTAGTAATGTATTTAGCAGAACATCTTGACAAAAAAGAAAGCTTTGAAGAGTTTCTAAAAGTTAAGGTAGAAGAGCATAAAGAGAAAGAAGTTAAGGTTAAGAAGTAAGTTTAAAAAAGTTTGTATTGGTAAATAGTGGCGATTTTTAAGGTTTGTAGACACCTTCGTCTCTAACTTGTTTAGCCATTCTTTGCACTCCATACATTGGCATACCTGTAAATTTATCTATCAACATCATTGGGTTTTCAAATAAGTTGTTAGACGCATAAGGCGAAAAGTCTTTTAATATCCTACCAAATGGAAACATAGTATATATATGGTAATTAGAGAATCTAGTCCAATCATCTGCAATAAAGGCATCTAGACCTGCTATTGGCAACCTTGCTATAGGAGGTGTTATTAACTGCAATGGAGCTACTTTAGCAGGCCATGTACCCATAAATGTTCTTTCTCTTTCTTTTTCATCACCAAATATCCAGTCAGCAGTATCTTGTATATAGTTCCAAGGAGCTGGTAATGCTGTGTCAAACAGAGAGTACATAAATACATTTGCCATTGCAAAGACAAACATATCTAATTGTAATGTGCGTTTAAACTTTTGGAACTCAGGACTACCTTCTCTTAATCCAAATATCTTAGCTTCTCTAGCAATATCATTTCTAAACCTTACAGCATTCCATTGCCATAATTGGAAACGAGTCATTATCTTACCAAGAGCTGTTCTAGCAAAACCTGGTCTAAATGGTGCAGAATACAAGAACTGTGTAGCCTGTACACCTTTTTTAGCCTGTTCTATTAAGAAAGGATGGTCAATATTGTCAATAGCACCGTCAAATCTTTTCCAAGCTTGTACATAGTGTGCCATAAACGCTTGTCTTCTTAGCATCATCTCTGGTTTAGACATAAACGAAGAAGCAATCTGCATCATAGATTTGTTTAACTTGTGCTTATCCATGAGCTCATTAAAAGTCTTTCTAGATATCTTGCCATCTTGCATATTCTTGACAACATCTTTCATAAAGTCTTGCTTACCACGCTTTTGTACCTCAGGATTTAATCCCCACTCATTTACCATAAAGTCTGGTATAACACCATGCTTAATGATAAATCTGTTTATATCATCTTTAGATTTCCACTCTGGATTTATTCTTCTTAAAAACTTTAGGTCTGTACCCTGTTTCCAGTTTTTTATACCTGCACTTTGTAATGTATGTATACTACCACCAAATACGTTACCAACAGCAGACTTAGGATGTGCTAATAAAGAAGCCAACTCAAATTTAGCCTCAAGATTAGATATCTTTCTAAGAGTGCTGTACGGTATTTCATTCATTAATTTATCTAAATTAGGATATTTAGACTTTTCGGGTACGATAGCATCTTTAATTTTTTGCATACGCTTTTTAATTCTATTATCAGCCCACCAACCATAAGGAGTAGCTGATATTTTCATACCTGGGTCATTATATATGTAGTCTGGTATTATTGAGTTACCACCCATAGCATCTTGTGCGTATAGTTTTAAATAGTTTTCCCACTTTTGCAATAGAGAAAAGTTACTACCATCTCCAAAATCTGTTTTATCCCAGCCTTTTGCTTTAGCTCTATCTGAGAACTGTTTAATCATTGCTCTAGTAAATATTTGATTTAGCTGTCCAAAGTATGTTTGTGCTAAATTGTTTTGATAAACTTCGTAAGCACTATGGTCAATAGACCAGCCAGGTAGATGTGTATCCCTTGACATCATATTCTTAGAAGACATATCAAGGTCGGTCCATTTAATTTTTTCACCTGTTCTTCTGCCCATTATCTGTTGAGCAGCTAAGTCATATTTTTCCCAGAACTCACCATTGGTATCAACCCAATCACCTGTAAGAGTGTTAAGCCTGTGCATTAATTTCTTTCTTTCAAGATGTTTATCAGCTTCCGATAAGTCACTTTTTTCTATAAACTCTAATTGTCTTTCTAATGATTTTCTAGCTTCTGTTTTAGAGTGGAACAAATGTGGGAAATATGTACCAAAGTCATACTGACCTGTTTTGGTTAGCTGTGTACGCTCTAGATATGATAATGTTTTTTCAGCAGCGTTCTTTCTAGCATTATAAGTTTTAACAAATTCATTATCATCTTCAGTTCTATCTTTAAACTTTTTCTTTTGTATAGACTTTAATCTAGCGTCTAATGTTTCTATCATTTCAAGCGTTAAATCTATGTTCATAGACCGTGCTATTTGTCTTAATCCATCAATACCAAAATTAGTAGGTATGTCACCATCTTTCTTATAAGCATTAGCCATATCTTTAACAAATAGTTTCCAGTTAACTACAGGCTCTTTACCTGTTTCGCCTGGCTCTACATCATAATATTCTATGTCACCATTTTTATTCTTTTTATAATACTTAGAGAGAGCCTCTGGCTCGCCAGCAATAACTTCTTTAAATACCTTCTCATTCATTCTTTTATAAACTTCAGATATTCTTTCAACTATTTCTGAGCCAGTGACTTTCTCACGATTCCCTTTTGGATTGGTAATCGAATATGTTTTCTTTAAAGCATCTTGAACCTCTGAATCTTTCCACATTTCTTGATATCTGGTTTCATACTCTCCAGCTATTACTTTTCTTTGTTCAGCAGTTCTAGAGCTTTGTTTTTCTTTTGTTATATTATGTTTAAGCTGTCTTTCCATTTTTCTAACAGCAAAACGTCTAAGTGTTTCTCCGTTCTCTACATTGTCTACATAGAATGATAAATTAGTAGCCATTTCCATTTTTAACTTATCGCCTAAATCAATAGATTTTTCACCCATACGACTAATCCAGTCTTGTATACCTTCTAGCCACCAAGATGGTTTCTGTATTGTACCAAATACTTCTCTACCTTTTACTTTAAACCAGCCTTTTTTCTTTAGCCATAACACGTCGTATTTCATCATTTCTTTATTGACTGCTCTAGGGAAAAGCATATGATAACGAGCTCTCATATCAGGAGTATCTTCACCAAACATTCTTTGCCATATAGAGCCTCTGCGTATATCTTTTAGGAAGTTATTTAACGCAATGTAGTCACTCTTATCCATTTCATTTAACGGCTTACCTAATACACCAGCTGTAATCTCATTTAGATTTATACTTTCCTTTTTATGGAAATACTTAAGATTCTCAGCTAATTCTTGTATTATCTTAACTTGGTCTTTAGGTAGTTTTTGTTTATATATATTGTCATAGCTCATCATGTCTTCAACATAAGTGTCTTTGACTTTCTCAGTAACATCTTTCTCTATAAAAGGTACTTTAATATCTTCAAACTTTACTGTTTGTTCTGGTAGTTCTTTAGCTATTTCTTGTACTTTTTTAACTTCTGTTTCTTTTAGCTTAAATGTTTTACCTACTAATTCAGAATACTTTCTTAAAAATGTTCTTATAGATGACGATGGTATAGCTTCTGATGCAAAACCTATTTTAATCATTTGTGTTTTTGCACCACTAGTTTGATACCATTTAGTAACAGCTCCAGTAAATCCTCGCAAATCCCCTTTGTTAGCTGCTTCTTCTGCTATTTTTTGGATTGTTTTGCCTGCTCTATTGTAGCTACCTAACATAAGGTAATCAAATAGTTTCTTTTCTTGAGCAGTATTAAGTGTTTTCTTGTACTCTCTTATAGCATTATCTATTTCTGCTTGGTCCATTTTAGCAGATGTTTCGGGTTCAGCTTTCTTTACACCTGCTTCTTCCTGAGCTTTTTCTATTGCATCAAATGTATTTTTTAATCTCTCAGTTGCATAATTATGCTCTTCATAAAAAGTATTAACATCCTGTTTTTCTCTTTGTGATAAATAGCTATTATCTTTAATCTCTTGTACTTTTTTATGTATGTCTTTTATAACATCATCAGTAAGTATTCCTCTGTGCGATTTAATATAGCTTGATAACAAGTCTAAAGATACCATATCGTGTATATCATTAGTAAGCATATAGTCTTCAGCTTTAGCTGTAATTTCATCAACTATATCTCTTTTTTCTTTATTAGTTAGTTTGCCATCTTTTACATCACTTCTAAAAGCTACTCTAGCTAATTCAGACCTTTTCTTTTTTAAATCTCTTTTTCTAATAAACTTAGTAGCAAACTCTCTTTCATACTTAGTTGGCGTAAAAGGCAAGTCTTTTATAAACTTATAAAATAAATCAGGCTCTGTGTTAAAGTTGTCAGTAATAAGCGTTTCTCTACCTGTAATAGTCCAGGGCTCATATTTAGCAGCTAATATTTTTTGTATAAATTGATTTTCTGGAATAGTAAATGTACCTCTACCCATAACTGTTTCAATCCATTTTGGAGTATCGTCTTGCATTTCCATTTTAAACCGTTTTGCAAGAGTATTCATCTTTCTATATAGGTCCTTTACTTTATCTATATCTAATTTATTTAGTATATTAGCACTCCAGCGACCTGTTTCAGTTAATAGCTTGCCTTGCTTGGCTAGCATATTAGTTAATTGACCTTCATATTGCTCTAAAAAGTCTAATTTACCCCTTACTTCCTCTTCTTTCCATGCTCTGCCTGCTGAATAGTTCTTGCTAAATAAACCACTATTTAGGTCCATAAAATTCTTAACAAGTCCATCTCTTAATATACTAGCTGCATTTTCTATAGGAACTCCAGGGTCTTTACTAGCAAATGCTTCGTAAAACTTATCATTAGAATCAATATCTCTAGTTTTTCTAGACTCTCTAACTTCACCTGTTTTTTTGTTAACAGACTCTTCTATTACAGTTATATTTTTAATTTTAAAATAAGAGTCATGAAGTTCTTTAAAAAGCCTGTTATAGCTTCTTATACCACCTACATCCATAGGGTCAGAAGTAAACGCTATCATAGATGATGTTAGCCTTCTAGAATAATCAAGCCAGTTTTTATCTGTCCTTGCTTCTATTTCAACTTCAAAATTTCTTGCATCCTTACCAAAGCCCCTAGAAAACTTTATTGTCTCTGTTTTAGTAGGAGTGTTTGACAAAATATCATGAGCAGCTCTCATAGTTTGACTCATTGTTGATACACTACCTAGTAGATTACGACTGTCTACAACATTTTCAGACAACTGTCTTCTAACATCAGGTGCGTACATCCATATCTTATCTTTAGCTAATTTCTTAGAATAGTCAGATGCACCTAGAGTA
>TARA_R100000655_G_scaffold2816_13_pt1 | contig 19590 bp, 10 predicted proteins | sample TARA_R100000655 | Tara Oceans TARA_R100000655 (sample SAMEA2622497) | marine metagenome | biome: marine biome (ENVO:00000447); feature: deep chlorophyll maximum layer (ENVO:xxxxxxxx); material: "saline water (ENVO:00002010), including plankton (ENVO:xxxxxxxx)" | depth 90 m
ACACGGCCAAAAGCATCCGTGAACTCGACCGGGTCGCTCTTGTCCATGTCGCTCAACAAGCCAACCGCGCCGGCTTCCAGGAACAGCCCCGTCTTGATGCCGTATTCTTCCGGCAGATAGTTTGGCATCGAGATGTCGAGGCTGGATTGGTAGAACGCGTTGCCGCCCAGGGCGTTGAGACGCTTCACTGTTTCTGTGCCGTCATCATTTTGGATGATTTGCACAATGCGCGGCCCGAGACCTGCCGTATCAAACCCGCGGAAGCTGTTGCCGCCCTTGAAAAAGCGATTATTGATACGTACGCCTTGGGGAGTGGTTTGTCCGTATTCGGATTCCGCGTCGCTCGTGCCATAGGGTTCGATGTATCCACCCGAAAGACGCAAACTGGCCGTTATGCCCTTCGTGATGCCTTGATAGATATTCATCGATGCGTTGGTGCGAATGAAATTCACGTCCCCGCCCAGGCCAGCAACGTCTTGACCAAACAGCAGGTCGAACCCGCCAGTGGGGTCAATAGGGTCATTCTTCATGTCCAGGAGGAGATTGTACCCGACGATCGAGGAGATTTCTGATCGTTCACTTGAGCAAAGCGAGTATCTGTTGAGATAGCGCGCATCGCATACGTCCACGATCAGCGATCCATCAGGCAATGGTACGTCATCAGCGGTGAGAAAGGCGACACCCACGACATCATCGCTTGTGTCTCCCGGGGTGTCATTGTCATCTACAGTGTATTCGGTTGTCAGGCGTTCGCCGCTGTCCGAGTCAATCACGATGCTCTGATCGACGACGTCGATTTTGTCGTTTTGCAACGTATATTTCAAGCCAAGTTGCAGCCGGTCTGACAAGGGGAAACCTAGCTGCCCGCTGACACCTACAGATTCAGTCGTATAGCCGCCAAGATCGGTGTCAGAATAATCGAGGCGGGTAGCAAACGCACTCACACCTGCGGACATGTCACGGTCTAGGAAACGTGGCTCCGTATACTGCAAGTCCACAATTTGCTGCAGGCTGGATGTGGACAGGCGAGCAGACGCGGATTGCCCGCGCCCGAGCACATTGCGCTGTGCCACGCTGACATCTACGAGGAAAGATTCTGAGGATGAGAAGCCAGCTGAGAAACTCATCTCGCCAGTGGGCTGCTCAGTGACTTTTACATTCACGTCAATTTGGTCAGGGTCCGCGGTGGGAACCTCAGTAACTTCGACGTCTTTGAAGTAGCCAAGGGCCCGTGCGCGGTTGCGCGAGCGATCCAGCAAGATGCGGTTGAAGGCATCACCTTCAGTCACGCGCAATTCCCGCCGGATCACGCGATCGAGCGTTTGGGTATTACCGACAATATTGATGCGGTTGATGTAAACACGCGGACCTTCATTGACATGAAAGGTCACGTTGACCGTATGCGTTTCGAGATCGGCGGAGATTTCAGGGCGCACATCAATAAAGGCATAACCTCCGATCCCGGCGACATAGGTCAGGCCATCAATTGAGTTTTCAATTGTGTCGCCTCGGAACAGGTCACCGGATCGCGCTACCAGTGACGCTTTCAAGGCGTCCGTGTTGAGCTTTTCCAGCTCGGTTTCGACATTGATCTCGCCGAAGCGATAAATCTCGCCCTCGTCGATTGTATAGGTAATGTAGAAATCCTTCTGATCAGGCGTTAGTTCTGCCACGGCTGACTCTACGCGGAAGTCGTAATACCCCTTGTTCTGGTAAAACTGACGAAGCAATTCGCGGTCATATTCCAAGCGACCTGGGTCATAATTGTCGTTTGATGAGAAGAACTGCCACCAACGTGATTGACGGGTGACAATCTCCGACCGAAGACGGTCGTCTGAATACGTTTCATTTCCCAGGAAGTTGATCGCTCGTACACCAGACACAGGTCCCTCTGTAATCGAGAAGACCACATCCACACGGTTCTGATCGAGCGGCACATATTCGGGCGTGACTTTCGCCGCGAACCGGCCGGATTGGCGGTAGAGTTCCATCACGCGCTGTACGTCTGCCTGCACGCGAGCGGCGGTGAATACGCCGCGCGGCGATATCTGGATTTCTTCGCGGATCTTTTCTTCCCCGAGCGATTTGCTGCCTTCAATCATGACCCGATTTACAATTGGGTTTTCGACCAATGTAATGATGAGCTGGTTCCCGACCCGGTCAAAATTTGCATCAGCAAAGAGGCCGGTTGCGAAGAGGGATTTGAGGGAAAGGTCGATACGGTTCGCGTCAAAAGGTGAGCCAGGTTCGACTAGAAGGTAGGACATCACGGTTCGGTCTTCGATCCGCTGGTTGCCATTGATAATGATGGCTTCGATGTTTCCTGTGCTGTCTTCTGCGCCCACCTGCGCAAGCGCCGTCGGTTGCAGCGAAGCGGCGAGCGCAGAGAGGATCAGGGAGAGCGCGAGCGTTTTGTTTTTGTGGCTCATGAAGTCGGCATCCAGAAGAGAGAAATGGTGTCTGAGAGATCAGAAGCGGAGTTTGACGGCGGCGTTGGCCGTCAGGGCGGTTGAGTCGGTTGAAAACTCACCATCCACGCCAAACCGAATTTTCAGGAGTTCGGACCCCGCCAGTAGCGAGAGTCCCACCGTGGCGGCATCTTCAAACACCTCGGTGGCGCTGAGTGTAAAACGGTCCTCATAGCCGACAAATCCAGCGTCGACTTCGTAAGGTGTCGAAGACAACGTGGAGCGATAGCCAATATCCAATCCAGCCCGAACCATGGGACGGTAGCGATTGGAATTGTTGTAACTGGTATAGGCCGGACCCGTGCGAGACGAGTCTGCGCCTTCCCGCCAGACATAGGCAAAGCCAATTCCGGCATCAGCGGTGACACGGTCTGTGCTGGCGTCGCTGACCCATAGGTTCAATCCGTTTGATGCCGTTTCTGAATATCCGTCCTGATCAAGTTTGAAGTAGTCCAGACCAATTGATGGCGTCATCCTGAACGCCCCGGACCCGAATTCGGTTGATGCCAAGAGTGAAGCCGCGGTGGTCATCCCGTCCCATGTGCCGCTGACCTCTGAAACATACTCGTCGAACTCGATTTCTCTATAGCTGGAATGGTCGACCTTCGCGATCTGGCCAACGGCCTGAAGGTTTACGCGCCCGATCTGCTCCGTCGCATACACCCCGACACCCAGACTTTTCATGGTCACAGGATTTTCGCCGCCAGTTTTTTCCTCAAACTTGCCGTCGCTCATCGTACCCATGATGCCGATTGCATCTATGCCTAGCAGCGAGCGATCATACCCCAGAGCGATGCCAAGACCGCGGCCGTCATATCCCGGCCCATCGTCAGACCCATCATAGCTGACATGGGAATAGGTTTCCTGCACCCATGCTCCATTTCCGGATTCACTGGAGCTACGGGTGAACTCCAGATGGCTTCTCAACGCGCCAAAAGCGGCGTTCGACTGGGATTCCAGATAGCCCGTTGCGGCTTCAGTGCGCTGAGGCAGCAGCAAATTGTAGACCTCTAGAAAGTCATGTTCGGTCGAAAGCTGCGTGATGGCAGATCCGACATCATCGTCACTCGTGGCAACATTGAGTATAGCGGAGAGGGCGCTGGACTGGTTCGTGTCGAGACTGAGTTCCTCGGCAGTCTTGAGGCGAAAGTCGAGATTGAGTTTGTCTGTATCAGACGTCTCTGTCTCCAGTGATACGTTGTATATCCACGGAATGTTTTCGGTCGATAACTCAGCGGTTTCCTCGTCGTATATCAGTGTACCCGCTTCGATCAGTGTGACGGCAAAATCACCGTCGATGAATGACGTAAGTGTTGGGCGTACCAGAGTATCGCTGCCCAGTGCTGCGGTTCCCGAAACTGACAGAAAGGCTGTGGTCCGCAGGTTCTGAGGATCAATTTCGAATTCAAGTGTTGAACCATCCGTGACGGAGAGGGAGGCAAGCTGCAAGGACGTGTCTTCAAGCAGAACAATTTCAGAATCTGAAATTGTCGCGGCCAGTCTGTAAGCATCGCTCGTCAGATTACCCGTGAGCAACGTTGAAGACAGGAAGTCGATCGTTCCACTCGCAGAGCCGAAGTCGAAATCTCCCACGATCTCACTCTCCTCGATATACAGGCTGAGTGTGTCGCCCTCGAAATAGGTGTCTCCCAGAAACTCGGCATCCGATAGGTCGAAAGTTGCGGCGCCGGCACCAAAGTAGATGTCGCCTGCCAGACCCCCGTCCAGAATTTGCAGTATGTCATCGCCGGTTCCGAACCGGACGTCGCCATAGATTGTAGGTTCGGTCACATCGTCTTCATCGATTTCGTCATCGCCGTTCACATCTTCAGTGGGAGTTTCCTGATACTGGATAATGGTTGCGCCAGCCGTTTGTGCGGACAGGTCAATGGCGATGGACGATCCTGTTTCCGAATCTTCCCGTCCGTCTGAAATGAGTAGGCCTGATATCGCGCCGGTATTGGTTATGTATCTTAGCGTATCACTTTCATCGGTGATCGCCGTTGCTGCGCCACCATAGCCATTTGATGAAGCGGTGATGGATCCACTATTCAGGATCGCTTCCAGCGTACTTCCGTTGGAAATGAACAACGCTTTGGCGGTGTCGTCCGTTAACGTATAGGTCGTTGCGGCGATGGATCCGGAGTTTTCGAGAGTGCCGATTGCTGTGCCGTTGCCGAGCAGAAGGCCTACGGCGGAAGCCTCGTAGGCGGTTCCTTGAATTGTGCCGGAATTCAGGATGCCGCCATCAATTGTAACCGTTCCGGTTCCGTCTTCTGATCCGGATATGGAGAGCGCCGTCGCATCGAATCCGATATTCACGCCACTGGCATAAATCGTCCCACGATTGATGAGGCCCTGATCAAAAGAAAACGTGGCGAGTACTTCATCTACGTCATCGTCATCATCATCATCGGTGGTATCGCGAACGGTTTCTACGACGCTCGAGAAGACTACGTTTTCGCCAGCGTTGGCTTCGATGGCGAGCGCCGGGGCTGAACCATAACTGTAGATTCTTCCAGCAGTTCGATTCTCATCGAAATCGTCGACCGTATCCTTTGTTTCGTCATCCTCATCCTCTTCGGATGTGAAGTCGTCGACCGCGCCATTGATCAACAGGCCTTGTCCGAGACTGCCCGTGATGCGGACGCCGTTCGCATTGTCGTAAAGGTCGTCGGCATCGCGGCGATCCTCCACCGCTTCAGTATCGTCGTCGATATAGACGGGCGCGATATAGTTGGAAGAACTGGTGCTGGTGAAGCCGGTCGAGCTGATTGAACTCTCAATCGTCACATTGCCGGAGACATCCCCATCAATCGTGACAGCTGACGCATTCTCACCCTGAACCGTAATGGCGCCGCTGATCAATACATCACTGGCGACGTCATCTTCGAGGCTCAGACCCAGGGCGTTGTCGCCGATAACCGAAATTGTGCCCTGTTGCGTGTAATCGCCATCGAGCGCGGATCCGATGCGTACGCCCGCTGAATCATTGCCTTCTATGTATAGCGTGGAGCCATGATCGAGCAGGATATTACCTGTGATCGTGCCACCATTCTCGACGTCGATGCCCACGCGGTTCGTCCCGATGGCGAGTGGCCCGTCCACATCGTCATCATCGTCTTCGTCTTCCCGGTCATAGTCTTCCGACAATTCGATGGAACCCGTGTGGGTGATGCCTGTCGTCGTACCCGTTCGGACAGCAATAGCGGTGACGTAGTCGGTGTCTTCTGCGAGAATTTCGCCATCATTGGTGATGGTATTGTCGGAGTCGACCGTAATCGCGGTGGTACCTGGCAGGTCGCTGAGATCAATTTCCCCATCTTCAGTGATTGTAATGTCGTCGGGCTGTCCGTCATTCGCGGTGGAGGTCTCGACGGGAGCGACGGTGGATTCCTCGATTTCGACGGCCCCTGCAGGGAGGGCCGTAGCCATACCCAGAACAATAATCAGTCCACGTGCAACCACCTCAGGAGCGGATGCCTGTGGACCGGAAGCGTGCATCCTTAACAGATTGTTATTTAATGAAAAAATGTTCATGTTGGCGCGCTCCAGATCGTCCTGTCCCAATGCGTTACGGGAGCGTCTTGTCTGAACTTTGCCGAAATGTGCGGCTTGTCAGCGAGAGTTTGTCAGCCTGACATAATTGGCGGGACATTGCTGTCGTCTTCCGCTTTCAGGATTCATGCGCAAGCAAATGATCTGCAACATTCTGGTGACAAAGCTGTGGTGAAGGAGCGGGCTTGAGCCGGGTTTGCTGGAAAGTACAATAAAATGCCGATCTTCGCGACGGAATTTGAAACTTGGGTCGTTTAACCCGGGAACATGTTCACAGCCAGAATTGCTGGAAAGAGACAAGAATGAGAGTTTTTGGGAAACGATCCCGTTGGATCATCGCGATTATTGTCGTATTGGCAGCAGGCGGTGCCGTATGGTTTGCGAAGTCAAACTTGGCGAACTCCACAACGCCGACTTATGAAACATCGGCCGCACGCACGGGTGATATTGAAGTTACGATCTCGGCAGCAGGTACTCTTGTGCCAAAGGAGATGGTTGAGGTTGGCGCACAGGTCTCGGGTCAATTGGAAGAGTTGTTCGTTGATGTCGGCGACGAGGTCGAGAAGGGCCAACTCCTTGCGCAGATCGATGCCACGATTGCACAGAACACGGTCGAAGCCCAACAAGCTCAGTTAAACTCGCTATATGCCTCGAAACGTCAACAGGCGGCTTCTCTGAAACTTGCAAGGGCCGAGTCTGAACGCGCCCATATGCTGTTTGAGGCCGATGCCATTGCGCGCGCTGACTATGAGGCCACGGTATCGGAATTGGAGATCGCGGAAGGGAAGCTCGACGCCATCAATGCGCAGATCGCGCAGCAGACCTCCAGCCTCCGTGCCGATGAAGCCAATCTGGAATTTACAAAGATTTACGCTCCGATGGCTGGTACAGTCGTCTCGCTCAGTGCATCCGAGGGCCAGACCCTCAATGCGAACCAGACCGCACCCGTCATCATGACCATTGCGGATCTGGGTATAATGACGGTGGAGGCCGATGTCTCCGAAGCAGATGTGTTGCGCGTATCAAAGGGGCAGCAAGCCTGGTTCACCACGCTGGGCGATTCTGATCACAAGTGGCAAACCGAAGTTCGTCAGGTCCTTCCCACGCCCGAAGTTGTCAATGACGTCGTGCTCTACAAGGCGCTGCTCGATATTGAGAACCCCGACGGAATTTTGCGAAGTGATATGACCGCTCAGGTCTTCTTCATTCTGGGGCAGGCCGAAGATGCCGTCCTGATCCCGGTAACGGCCTTGCAGTCACGTCCCGAGCGCCCGGAGAGCGCACAAGCCAGGCGTCCTGCGCAACCTGAACGCGGAGCCGCCCAGGGTGATCGTGTTGGCGACGGCAGAGGCCAGGCTATCCGTGAGGCACGCGCGCAATATCCCGACGCAGAAATGGGTATGGTTCTGAAAATGGATGCGAATGGCGAAGCTGTCCCTCAGCCTGTTGTGGTTGGTCTTCAGACGCGTACAAGTGCCGAGATATTGTTCGGCTTGTCTGAGGGTGATGAGGTCGTGACCGGGCAAGTGAGCATTCGTCCGAAACAGGCGACCGAGCGTGCCGGAAATGACCGGCCACGGCGTATGGGTCCACCCCCGGTTTAGGACGCCAGATCATGTCAGAACCCTTGCTGCATTTGCAGGACATAAAGCGCGTCTACGGATGGGGTGACGCAGAGGTCCGCGCCCTTGATGGCGTCGACCTGACCATTCGCGAAGGCGAGTTCGTTGCAATTGTCGGACAGTCGGGTTCCGGTAAGTCGACTTTGATGAACTTGCTTGGTTGTCTCGACCACCCGACTTCCGGAACCTACCGCATTCATGGGCAGGATGTGTCCGATATGGACGCCGATGCACTGGCCTCCTTGCGCAGGCGGACATTCGGCTTTGTGTTTCAGCGCTATAATCTCCTCGCCAATGTCAGCGCATCGGAGAACGTGGAGATACCTGCGGTCTATGCCGGGGTTCGCCAATCGGAACGGAAGGCCCGCGCACAGGAATTGCTCGGTCGGCTTGGCCTTGGCGGGCGCGAGAAAAGTCGCCCCGGTCAATTGTCCGGGGGACAGCAGCAACGTGTGGCTGTTGCCCGAGCTCTGATGAATGATGCCGAAGTCATCCTTGCGGATGAGCCGACGGGAGCGCTCGATTCCGGCACGAGTGAAGAACTTCTGGAATTGCTGGAAGAGCTGCATCGCTCCGGCCGCACAGTCATCCTGATTACCCATGACCAGGAAGTCGCTGAACGCGCAGACCGCACGATTGAAATTCGCGACGGCAAAATCATTTCCGATTCCGGTTCAGTAGAACGGTCTCTGGAGTCGTTTGAGCAACGCGCCGTGAAATCCTCCCCCTCCTTCTTTCTTCAGCTTACGGAATCCATCAAGACGGCCTTCCGGTCGTTACGAGCAAACCTGTTTCGCACCGCACTGACCTTGCTGGGCGTGGTGATCGGCGTTGCGGCGGTGGTCGCAATGCTGGCGGTCGGGCAAGGTAGCCAGCGCGAGGTTATGGCCCGGTTCGAGGACATGGGTGCGAACCTGCTCTTCGTTCAGCCGGGGGGTGACCGGGGCGCGCGAATGCGCGGTGACGCCATTGCAACCCTTTCACTCGAAGATGCTGAGAGATTGGGCGAATTGGACAATGTCCTGGCTGCGGTGCCATCGCGGTCCGGATCTGCAACATTGCGGCGAGGAAGCAATGACCATCGTGGCTCCGTGGAGGGTGTTTCGGAAGACTGGTTGCTCGCCAACACCCGCAATATTGAATACGGCTCTTTCTTCACGGCAGAAGATGTCGACCGACGCGTAGGTGTGGTTGTGCTGGGCACAACGACCGCGGGGGAATTGTTTGCCAATGTCTCGGAAGCCGTCGGTGAGTATGTCTTTCTTGCGGGCGCACCATTTGAGGTCGCCGGCGTGCTTGAAGAAGAAGGCGCCAGCTCGTTCGGCCGTGACCAGGATGATATCGCGCTTATTCCCATCACAACCGGGATGATGCGCGTGTTCGGCAGTTCCTACCTGTCGAGTATAACCATCGCTGTGGAAGACACGGACGTAATCTCGACGACGGAGACTGAAGCAAACGAGCTGCTGCTTCAACGACACGGAACACAGGATTTTCGGATACGGAATACGGCATCGATCCTGGAGTCCGTTCAGGAGACACAGAATTCGTTCTCGATCCTGCTAGGCGCGGTTGCCTCTATCTCATTGCTCGTCGGCGGTATCGGTGTGATGAACATCATGCTTGTCAGCGTATCAGAACGCACGCGCGAGATCGGTGTGCGCATGGCGACGGGGGCGCGTCGGTCTGATATTCTTGTCCAATTCATTGTGGAGGCCGTCGTGGTCTGCGCGCTGGGCGGTGTGATCGGTATCCTTACGGGCTTCGCGATCTGTGCAATCCTCGCCAATCTCGGCACCAGCATCGCCGTAACGCCCATGCCCGCGATCCTCGCCTTTTCAACAGCTTTCCTGACCGGGTTCGTGTTCGGCTTCCTGCCGGCGCGCAATGCCTCGCGGCTTGATCCGGTCCGGGCCCTTGCGGCGGAGTAATCATGACCAGAATTCCTCTTCTTCCTCTCAGTCTGCTTGTCGTCCTTGCAGGATGTACCGCAACGCAATCGTCCGATACGCCTTTGTCCTCGGTTGAGCTTCCGGCGTCCTATGAAACCTCAATGCAAGCGGAAACAGAATTGCCGGCCACAGGGCTCTGGTGGTCAACCTTCGGCGATGAATCCTTGAACGCATTGGTCAGCACCGCACTCACGCGGAACAAGTCGCTTGAAGCTGGACTTGCCAATGTTACCTCCGCACGCGCTGCGTTGCGTGTTGCCGATTCCAGCGCCTTGCCATCTGTTTCAGCAGGGGCGTCAGTTTCCACCGACAGTGATTCCGACTTCAGTGATTTTTCTCGCAGTGCCCGCCTGTCGGCTAGCTATCAGCTGGATCTGTTTGGCAGTGTTGCAGCGTCACGTGATGCGGCAGGGGCCAATCTCGAATCGGCTGAGTTCGCGCAAAGAGCGCTTGAGCTGAGTGTTACATCTGATCTGGCAGCGAACTATTTTGACCTTCAGGTCGCGCGTAAGCAGTTTGAAGTCGCGCAAGACAATCTGGAAATTGCCGAGCGTATCTTTGAAATCGTGCGGGTAAGGTACGATGCGGGCGAGATTTCCGGATTTGATTTTGCCAGCCAGGAAGCTGCATTGGCCAATTCGCGTGCGCAACTCCCGCAGATCGAGCAGCAGATACTCTCTCTGCGGACGGCGATTGCGATCCTTATAGGGCAGGTGCCGCAAAATTTCGAAGTGCCGGACGTAGACCTTTACGAGACTGGCTTGCCAGTACCGGAAGCAGGCCTACCATCTCAGCTTCTGGGGCGGCGCCCGGACTTGTTGCAGGCCGAGGCTGATTTGCGGGCGGCGCAGGCCAATGTTCAGATTGCGAGAGCAGCCATGCTGCCAAGTGTCGATCTTGGCGCGGGTGTGACGACACTCCTGACCTCTATGTCTGATCCGACCGCCAGTCTTTCGGCGTCACTTGCGCAGACTGTGTTTTCTGGGGGAGCGCTGGAGGCTCAGCTCGACAGTGCCAAAGCGCGAAGGGAGGCATTGCTGTCGAATTATGAGCAGGCCATTCTCAGCGCGTTACGCGATGTTGATGTTGCGCTGTCTGCCATCAATACCAGCGCCCAACGTGAAGAACAGCTCCAGATTGCACTCGTTGCCAGTCGCCGCGCACTGGATTCCGCTGAACTGCGATATCGTGTCGGCACGGACGATTTGACGAGTCTCTTGTCTGCACAACAGAACTATTATTCTGCAACGCAAAGTGCCCTCGAGGCGCGTCGGGACCGGTTGGCTGCGGCCATTGATCTCTACGTCGCAGTGGGAGGCGGGTTCTAACCCCGTCAGCGCCAGCTGAATTTGGCCGGGCGCTTTGCGAGGAAGGCCCTGTAACCTTCCTGGAAGTCCTCATTCTCGAAGCTTTCCAGGAACAGGGCTTTCGCTTCAGGACTATCGTCTCGCCAGCCCATCTTGATCGCATCGAAGGTGCGCTTCATCGCGCTATGTGACCAGAGTGAATTGGCTGAAACCAGACGCGCCGTTTCTCGCGCCAATTCCAAGGCTGATTCGGACTCTGCCATATGTGTAACCAGACCGATACGATAGGCCTCGTCGCAATCAAATAAACGACCTGTCAGCAAGATGTCCTTGGCGGCAGGAATACCAACGGTTTCTATCAAGCGCCGTGTATCGTTCACTGGATACACAAGCCCCAGCTTCGCCGGAGGCACACCGAACCTGGCTTCGGGGCTGGCGATGCGAATGTCTGCCGTCAGAGCAAGTGCGACGCCGCCACCCACGCAAGCGCCGGTGATCGCAGCGATGATCGGCTTCGGGCATTGGGCGAGACATGTAACCGCATCGGAAATCAGGTTTGCCGAATGCTCTGCGCTTTCGGGCGTGGCATAGATCGTTTCGAACTCCGAAATATCTGCGCCCGCCGCGAATGCGCCTGCTGTTCCGCCATGAATGATGACGCATTTCACTTCGGGATCTGCCTCCAGCTGCTTCACCATACCGGGGATTGCTGCCCACATATCACTCGACAGAGCGTTGCGGCGTTCGGGCTTGTTCAGGATCAGTTCGCCAATCCCATTACTGACCTCGATGCGGATGCGTTGGGAAGTCATGCTCTAATCCTTCAGATAAGTCTTGTTGCACAATTTCTGTATGCGAGCGTTGGCTGTTCGGCCACCCCGAGCCGGCCTTCTGAACAGTTGTGGGAATTGACGCAGCGCCGAGTGTCTCTTTAGGTGCGGGCATGGCCCACCGCAAAGACCTCCTGACCGCAATTCGACAGATTACGCGTGCGATCGATCTGAATTCCAAGCAATTGGCGAAAACGACCGGCCTCACGGCGCCACAACTCATTGTATTGCAGACCTTGTCCGGTGCCGGATCGGTCAAGCCATCGGAGATCGCCCGCGAAGTGCATTTGTCCCAAGCGACGATCACTTCCATCGTGGATCGATTGGAGGCGGCGGGCCTCGTCGAGCGGCAGAAGAACGAAACCGACCGCCGCGCCGTAGATGTCTCGATTACGGAGACTGGTCGCAGAAGCCTCGAAGATGCGCCGGAAGCGCTTCAGGAAGGGTTCCTGAAGCGTTTTGACTCTCTGGAGTTGTGGGAGCAGAGTCTGCTCATCTCATCGGTGCAGCGGCTGGCTGCCATGATGAATGCGGGAAGCCTTGATGCGGCGCCAATCCTGGAGGTTGGAGATTTGCAGAAAGAGGGCTGATCAGCTCTCGGAGACTTCCACCATTGTTTCCTCTTCCGGTTTGTCCCAGAGGAGGTGGCGATCTTCCAGGACAATCAGATTTTCGCGACTGATGACCGTGCCACCAGTTTGGTAGCCGAGCAGTTCTTTCGGTGAAATTTCCGGATGACGCGCGAGTACCATGGTTTCTTCTGACGAGAAGTTGGTCATGCCGCGCGCGATCTCCGCGCCGCTTTCGTCATAAACGTGAATCACGTCACCCTTGAGGTACTGACCCTGAATTGACTTGATGTCTTCATGCAGGACATGTTCTGGGCTATCGGCCAGCGTGTTTGCCAACTCGTCACGGATCACGATACTGCCGGCAATCTGAAGGCGATCAGTCAGCCACGTCGCCCAAGCTGAAGCTGGCTTGGTGTGCGCGATGCATTTGGTGTGCGGTCGTTCATTATAGAGAACTGAAGACACGGGCGCGTCATGTTCCCCATTCGCGATGAGGGTCGTGCATCCGGCATTCTGCGCCATGTTTGCGGCCTGCATCTTGGTGAGCATGCCGCCGCTACCGAGACTGCTGGTGCCTTCCGTAACCGCGATATACTCGCTGACATCATGGACTTCTTCGACCAGTTGGGCGCCTGGCTCTTCAGGGTTCTTGTCGTAGAGGCCATCGATGCAGGTGAGGATCACCAGATGGTCCGCCTGGATCATCTGGGCGACTTTTGCGGCGAGGCGGTCATTGTCGCCCACACGGATTTCTTCGGTCGTGATCGAGTCATTTTCGTTCACGATTGGCAGAATATCGCCCTGCAACAGGCGGTGAACAGTGTTCTTGGTGTTCAAGAAACGCTTGCGCTCTTCCATGTCCTGAAGGGTAACGAGCACCTGTGCGATATCGAATCCAAACTCATGGGCAACTTGTTTGTAGGCGTTCAGCAGCAGGGGCATGCCACACGCAGCAGCGGCCTGTTTGTCGCGCAGCCCGGCGGTTTCCGGCTTCTCGTTCAACATGTTCAAACCGAGCGCCACGGCACCTGACGAACACAGGACAACTTCGTAGCCGTCATTCCGTAATTTGGTGATGTCTTCCAATAGCCGTTGCATGAATGCCCAGCGCGGTGTGAGAAGGTCTGGATTGGCAAGTAGGCTCGATCCGATTTTCACGACGATGCGTTTCTTGGAAGGCAAATTAGGCTCCGGTGGTTGCTTAGGGGCGGACATAAGAAGGTTTGGGTTACGATGCAAATAATTAGCTTACAAAATACCTTCAGACTTTCTTCAAGGTCTCAATACCTAGTCTGAAAAGTCACGAATCAGGGAAATTCGACTATTTTGCGGCATCCGCCGAAAGCTTGAGTTTCTGTAATAGATGGTTTGAATTCTAAACAAATATCATTATCTCGCGGGTCAGGTGAGCAAAGGACTAGTATAGCATGAAGGTACTTCTCGTTGGATGCGGAAAGATGGGCGGCGCGCTTCTGACGCAGTGGATGCGCGCGGTGGAGGATGAATTCACCATTGTCGATCCTTTCTTGGACCAACCTGTGGAAGGTGCCCGTCTATTCAAGGATATCAACGCCCTTGGAGACGAGAAGTTTGATCTGTTGATCGTCGCGATCAAGCCGCAAATGGTTGATGAGATACTGCCGGCCTATAAGGACGTGCTCAATCCGGATGGGGCCGTTGCGTCGATCGCTGCGGGGTGTTCGGTGCAGCGCCTGCAGACTGCGCTGCCGGGCTATCCGGTTATACGGATCATGCCGAACCTTCCATCTGCCATCGGGGCGGGCGTTGCGGGCCTTTACGCCAGCAGCGCGGCAAGTGCCGACCAAAGGGATACTGTCGAAACCCTCATGCAGGCTGCCGGGACGGCTGTCTGGGTAGATGATGAAGACCAGATTGACCGGGTAACCGCCGTCGCTGGCAGCGGTCCGGGATATGTCTTCGAGATCGCCCGCGCCTATATCGAGGCGGCCAAGGAACTAGGCTTCAGTGACGAACAGGCCAGCGATCTTGTGCTCGGCACGCTGGATGGCTCGATCCGCATGATCCTTGAAACCGGCGACAATCCGGAAAATCTCCGCAATTCCGTCACCAGCAAGAATGGCACGACCGAAGCGGGCCTGAAGGCCCTGAATGGAGACGGAAAGTTGTCAGATCTCCTGAAAGCCACCACCGAGTCGGCCTACAAGCGCGCAATCGAGCTGCGCTAGGCACCTGAACAAGAACCATGAAGGACGAAACGTGACCACATTGGATTCCCGTTTGAACGCATATATTTCCGGTCTGGGCCAGAATGCCCGCGACGCTGCAAAGGCATTGCTGACGGCGACGACCGAGCAGAAAAATGACGCTCTCCGCGCATCCGCCAAGGCATTGCGTGAGGCAAAAGCGGACCTTCTTGCCGCCAATAAGGAAGATGTCGACAGTGTCGGCGACAGCCGACCGGACTCCTTCATCGACCGACTGCGTCTTACCGACGAACGGGTCGAGGCGATGGCAAGCGCCCTGGAACAGATTGCGGAGTTGCCGGACCCGGTCGGGCGGTTGCTCTCGACCACTGAGCGCCCCAACGGCCTGACCATTGAACGCGTGGCCGTGCCAATTGGCGTGATCGGGATGATCTACGAATCTCGTCCAAACGTCGGCGCCGATGCCAGTGCGCTGTGCCTGAAATCCGGCAATGCCGTGATCCTGCGCGGCGGCTCGGAAAGCGAGAATTCAACGCGCGAGATTGTAGCCTGCATGCAGGCTGGGCTCGAAGCTGCTGGCCTGCCGAAAGGCGCCGTTCAGACGGTTGAGACCACCGACCGGAATGCCGTAACCGCGCTGCTGCATGCTGTCGACTATGTAGATCTCGTCATTCCGCGCGGCGGCCGCGGTCTGGTGGAGCTGGTGCGTGACGAAGCCAAGGTGCCGACACTGCTCCATCTTGATGGCAACTGCCACAGCTACATCCATGCCGATGCGGATATCGAGAAGTCCCTCGACGTTGTTCGCAATGCCAAGCTGCGCCGCACCGGCGTCTGCGGTGCGACAGAGAGCATTGTGGTGGATCGGGCGATCGCCGAAATCGTCATTCCGCGCTTGGTCAAAATCATGGAAGGCTGCGAATTGCGCGGGGATACTGAGGCACGTCGTATTGCGCCCGATCTTGTCGAAGCGACCGACGAAGATTGGTCGACCGAATATCTCGACCCGATTGCATCGGTGAAGATCGTCGGTGGACTTCAGGAAGCGATCAACTTTGTGAGCGAGCACTCCTCCGGTCACACGGATGCCATCCTGACCGAAAATGCCGATGCAGCCCGCCGTTTCATGACCTCCATCGACAGCGCCGTCGTAATGCACAATGCTTCAACCCAATTCTCCGATGGCGGGGAGTTTGGCATGGGTGCCGAGATTGGCATTGCGACGGGCAAGATGCACGCGCGTGGGCCGGTGGGGTTGGAGCAACTGACCAGTTTCAAATATCTGGTACATGGCAACGGCCAGACCCGGCCTTGATCTAAATGATACGCGCGGCCACGGGGGGCGCGCTTTTCCGTAATTTTACGAGGACAGCGAGAAATATATGACAATCAGCGTTCCCGAATTGATATCGCTTGGGACGTATTTCGTCCTGATGATGGCCATCGGACTTTATGCCTACAAAACGTCTACCAGCGACGTGTCCGAATACATGCTTGGCGGCCGCAATCTGCACCCAGCTGTCGGTGCCTTGTCTGCCGGGGCCTCTGATATGAGTGGCTGGATGTTGATGGGGTTGCCCGGTGCGATCTATGTGAGCGGCTTTTCTGCAGCCTGGATTGCCGTTGGTTTGGTAATCGGGGCGTATCTCAACTATCGATTTGTCGCGCCACGCTTGCGTATCTATACAGAAATGGCGGATGACTCGATTACCATTCCCGACTTCTTCGAGAAGCGCTTTCACGATTCCTCGCACGCCTTGCGCACCATCTCTGCGCTGGTGATCATTGTTTTCTTCACCGTCTATACTTCTTCCGGCATCGTCGCGGGCGGCAAGCTCTTTGAATCCGCCTTTGGCCTGAACTACCAGCTCGGCTTGTTTGTCACCGCTGGCGTCGTGCTTGCCTATACGGTCGTTGGGGGCTTTCTGGCGGTCAGCCTGACGGACTTCGTGCAAGGCTGCATCATGTTCATCGCGCTCATCCTCGTGCCCGTTATCGCATACTTCGTGATTGGTGGGTGGAGCGGCATGGAAAGTGCGATCACAAGCGCGCCTTCGTATGTGGATGCTGACAGTGGAGCTGTTGGTCCGGCGCGTAGTCAGTTTTTCGACATGTGGCCCGAGAGTATGACCGTAGTGGGCCTCGTCTCCCTCCTCGCTTGGGGGCTTGGCTATTTCGGTCAGCCGCACATCATTGTGCGCTTCATGGCCATCCGGTCACTCAAGGACATCAAGACCGCTCGCATTATCGGCATGAGTTGGATGCTCGTTACGGTCATCGGAGCCGTCTTTGTCGGCGCCGTGGGCGTCGCTTATGTCCAGCAACATGACCTCGGCGCGCAGCTGACCGACTCTGAAGCCATCTTCATCCTGCTTTCGCAAATCATCTTCCATCCGCTCGTCGCCGGCTTCCTGCTCGCGGCGATCCTCGCGGCGATCATGAGCACGATCTCTTCGCAGCTGCTCGTGTCTTCCAGCTCGATCACCGAAGATGTCTACAAGACCTTCTTCCGGCGCGAGGCTTCGCAGTCGGAGCTGGTGATGATCGGCCGGATTGCGACGGTTGTGGTCAGCCTCGTGGCCATCGCGCTCGCCTTCGATCCCAACAGCAACATTCTTGATCTTGTATCAAATGCGTGGGCCGGGTTCGGTTCGGCCTTTGGCCCGATCATTTTGCTTAGCCTGTTCTGGCGCCATCTGACGCGTGATGGGGCGCTGGCTGGTATGATTGTTGGCGCGGTTACGGTTCTGGTCTGGCTCTACGTACCGCTCCTGCCAGCTGAGGGCGGTGCGGTGCCGCTCGAAACTCTTGTCTATGCCATGATCCCCGGCTTCCTGCTGTCAGGCCTCGCGGCCTATCTTGTCAGTGTGATTGGCCGCTCGGTGAAGCCGAAAGTGGCCGCCGGGTTTGATGACATGAGCGAGGTGATGAACGACGCCCCCTGATCTGGTGCCGCTCCTCTGACAAAGAGGGGCGGTGACACACCCTGCCTGTCGCGTTAAGTAATGATAACGCAAACATTTGGGGGGGGTGGAGGTCGCACGGCTGTCGCTTCCCGATACATAAACGGGTCAAGGGTTGTGAAGAATTTGCTGAAGCGCGTCGCTAGTCTGTTCATTTCGATTTCAATTGGTTTCGGCGTGTTGCCGGCTGTTGCAGAGGATGGCTACGAACTCTGGCTTCGGTACGAACAGCTTGAGGCCAGACCCGCCGACGCGCCGCGCCATGTGATGGCCGCCTGCGCTGAGCCGTCGGAGACGCTTCAGGCCGCGCTTGCGGAAATCGAGCGGGCCACGGAGTCCCTGCTGGGAAATTCCCTCCAATCCACGGACAGGCTGCGTAGCCGGACACTCGTGCTCGCCAGTGCGGACTGCGCCGACGCGATTGATGAGGCGGACCTGCCAACCACTGAAGCCGTTGGAGCCGAGGGCTTCGCCCTGCGAGCAACGAAACTGAACGGGAAGCGCGTAACGCTGATCGCTGCACAATCCGACCTTGGCGTCCTCTATGGCACGTTCGACTATCTCCAGCGCATGTCGCGCGGGGAGGCGCTCACGGATCTCGACGTCATTTCACGTCCCAAGACCAAGCTGCGCCTGCTCAATCATTGGGACAATCTGGATCGCCATGTCGAGCGCGGCTATGCGGGTCAGTCGATCTGGGACTGGCACCGCCTGCCAGACTATCTCGATCCGAAGTATACCGACTATGCCCGCGCGAATGCGTCCATCGGCATCAATGGGGTGTCGCTGACCAATGTGAACGCTGATGCGACCGTGCTGACCGCGCCATACCTAGAGAAGGTCGCAGCCCTCGCAGATATTTTCCGGCCCTATGGGATCAGGATCTATCTGACCGCGCGCTTCTCTGCGCCGATGGAATTGGGCGGGCTCGACACAGCCGATCCACGCGACGCCGAGGTGCAGGCCTGGTGGCAGGCTAAGGTGGACGAGATATATACCCATGTGCCGGATTTCGGCGGCTTCCTCGTGAAAGCGAACTCCGAAGGCCAGCCCGGCCCACAGGATTATGAGCGCAGCCATGCCGAAGGCGCGAACATGCTGGCCACCGCGCTTGCCCCGCATGAAGGCATCGTGATGTGGCGCGCCTTCGTCTATTCGGCCGAAGAACCCGAAGACCGCGTGAAGCAGGCCTATACCGAATTCGTGCCTCTGGATGGTCAGTTTGCAGACAATGTTTTGGTGCAGGTCAAGAACGGCCCGCTGGATTTCCAGCCGCGCGAGCCCTTCCATCCGCTGTTCGGCGCGATGCCGGAAACGCCGTTGATGATGGAACTCCAGATCACCAAGGAGTATCTCGGCTTCTCGACCCATCTCGCCTATTTGGGCACGCTCTGGGAAGAGGTGTTGTCGGCCGATACGCACGCCAAGGGTGAGGGCACAAGCGTTGCCTCCGTGATCGATGGCGTTGCGCAAGAGTACGAGCTTACCGGCATGGCAGGTGTTGCCAATATCGGCAGTGATCGGAACTGGTCAGGCTCAGTCTTCGATCAGGCGAACTGGTACGCTTTCGGGCGGCTTGCCTGGGATCCTGACGCCTCCTCTGAGGCCATCGCGCGCGATTGGGTGGAACAGACTCTCAGCCGCGCGCCAGAAGTCGCCGACGAAATTACCGGCATGATGATGGGCTCACGCGAGGCGGTCGTGAACTATATGACGCCGCTTGGTCTCACCCATCTCATGGGAACCGGACACCATTATGGCCCCGCGCCTTGGGTCGATGATCTCGGACGGGCAGACTGGACCCCATATTATTATCACAAGGCCACAAAGGATGCGGTCGGCTTTGACCGGACCGAAACAGGCTCTGGCGCAGTCGATCAGTATGCCGGGCCGGTGGCGCAGGAATGGGCGAGTCTCGACACGGTGCCGGATGAATTGCTGCTCTGGTTCCATCGCGTGCCGTGGGACTACCAGCTTTCGAACGGCCAGACGCTCTGGCAGGAACTCGTGAACCGCTATGACCGAGGTGTCAGCGCGGTGGGGGTGATGCAGGCGCAGTGGGCGAGCCTGGAGAACGAGATCGATGTCGAGCGTTTCGCGCAGGTGTCGGCTTTCCTCGGAATCCAGCATCA
>TARA_R100000655_G_scaffold1600_4_pt1 | contig 19548 bp, 33 predicted proteins | sample TARA_R100000655 | Tara Oceans TARA_R100000655 (sample SAMEA2622497) | marine metagenome | biome: marine biome (ENVO:00000447); feature: deep chlorophyll maximum layer (ENVO:xxxxxxxx); material: "saline water (ENVO:00002010), including plankton (ENVO:xxxxxxxx)" | depth 90 m
GTCGTTATAGTCGCCTGTGTTGTATGTTTTAGCCCTTGACAAATAACTATAAACGCGCTTTACCGTTTTGTAGCTTAAAGGTCGTCTAGCTGCGATTTGCTGCGCTCTTACTTTTCCTGTCTGCGTAGCGCACTTGTTACCTCGTTCTTCGTTTTCTATTATAGCGCGTTCAGCGTTCGCAGTAGCGCCTTTAGGGTAGTCTGTGTAGCTAGCAAGTTCTAGTATTTCGCCTAGTTCTTTTATTATATCGTGATCGCTACAAGGCATAAAAACTTCTTTACCGTCAAGTGAATGAGAATGCACACCGCTACAACCTAACTCTTTAGCTTTTTCTAGCGCTTCTTCTTCGTTATCGTATAGCGGTAGTTCTATTTCGCCGTCTTTGCCTTCTGTTACCATGCTACCTACTTTAGCCATTTGTTCTGCAGCGTTTACAAAGTATCCTTCAATAGACAGCCCTTTTAACGTGCCTTCTTTCACTTGCTGCCATACTTCGTCATTCTCTATACGCATAGATACAAACCAAGTGCCTTTAGGCAGTTCGTAGCCGTATAAGTTTGACTTGTCGTTTTTGCTGTCTTCTACGATCCAAGACTCTATAACGCTTACGCCTGTTACTTTGTATTCGTGCTGCACTGTAGCGTTATTAGTATTGTGGTATTTTATAAAAGCTTCTGCCGCCTGCCTTACTGTTTCGGCTGTAAAGTATACGTAGTAGTGCGCGTCTTTGCGTTCGTTATACCTGTATATCTGTTTATAAGGTATAAGTGCAGGGCTAACTATTAGTCGCTTGTCTTCGTCTATTTTAGACAGCGTTATAGCTTTCTGCTGCTTATTCATATACACAAAGTCTTCTTCTATAGCAGGTTCTGTTACAAGGCTTATAGCGTCTATAGCTATAGCTTCGTGTTCTTCGTCTATTACTAATTCTATTATATCGTATGTTTGGTGTGCTGCTTCGCAGGCTTTTAGCGTGTTATATTTACAGTCGCCGTTACCAAATCTATACTTACCGTTTTCGCATTTTTTACAAGGCATAATTTTATATTTTTATATTGTTGCTCGTCTTCTTATTTTTGTTAATCTATCCTGCGTGTTAGTCATCTCGTCAGCTACTACAAACGCTTTTACTACACCGCCCGTAATGCCTTGCGACTGCGTAGAAATACTGCTTTTGTCAGCAAACGCAGCGCCGCCTCCTGCTTCGTTAATAGCAGATAGTAGCGGCTTAAACATACGCGTAGAACGTGCGTTTATTACGCTTTCTCCTTTAGATAGTCTAGCGCTTACGCTGTCGCTTGTTCCTGTTCCTACACCACTTACTAAACCTCCTGTATTCATTTTTTTAGGTGTTGGCGTATCTACAATTTTACGCACCTGCTGTAAACCTGCCGCTATAATCGCCGCCATAGCTACAAAGTTTAACGGTATAGGAAAGTCTTTGTTTGCTCTAGTAGCACCTTCGTAAGTATTCATAGTAGCCTGTGCTACAGCCGCCGCTTTTCCTGCCGCAGTTTCCCTACCAAATAAGTCGGCTGCTGCGTTAAAAGCCATATTTCTTACTTGCGTTTTTTGGTCTGCTAGCTTTTTAGCGTTGTCTAATTCTTTTTGGTCTTTTAGATCTTTTTCCTTGTCTTCTTCGGCTTTAAACTTATCTGTAATAGCTTTTCTGTCTACCATAAATTGACGCGTCAGCTCTAACTCTAGTATACCTTTTCTTTCTTCTGAAGCTAACGACTTATCTATCGCTTCTAAATCTCTATTTAGCTGTAGTTCTAGTGCTTTCTTTTCGCGGTGTTCATCGTCTTCTATTCCTTTAAGTAGTATTTTTTCTCTAATATCTCTACCTTGTCTAGCTAGATCTAAATCTGCTTCTAAAACCTCCTTTCTTTTGTCCGCTATTTCTTGTATTCTAGCTAGTTCTTTAGCTTCTGCTTCGCGCTTTATACCGTTTATTTTGTTATTTAATTCTATCTGCTTCGTTATACTTTCTTGCTTTATATTAAATAAGTTTACTTCTAGCTGCGCTTGTTCGTCTAGATCTTCTGCGAGGCTTTCGCCCATAGCGTTTTCTTCGGTTTTAATTCTTAACGCTTCTTCTGCGTTAGCTACCCTTTTGTCTAGTAGGTCGTTCTCTATTTTAAATGCTTTTTCTGCAGCGTCTAGCCTTGTTTCTTCAGCTAAAGACATGTCTTCTGCTACAAGTTTTAGCGCTTCTACCTCTGCCCTTCTAGCTGCGGTTTCTACGTTTAATTCTCTTTGTCTATCTTTTAAGGCGTTAAACGCTTTACCTAACTCTATAGTAGCTATTGTTTCTTTTCGTATTTCGTCGCCTAAACCTGTTACTGCGTTTTTAGCGTCTTCTGCAGCGCCTTTAAAGTCGCCTTTAAACACTTTTACTATAGCTCCACCTATTGCGCTTATACGATCTGTAATAACAGATACGGCAGCACCTACAGCTTTAAAAGCTACACTTAGTAATTCCGCGCCTTTTTTAGTTTGTGTAAAATAACTTATAAGCGTTCCTACTGCTACAACAATAGCGCCTATACCTGTAGAAATTAAACCTGCTTTAATAGTGCCGAACATAGCTTTAGCTATAGGTATAATTTTACCAAAACCTGCCTTAACACTATTCAGGCTTACGCCAAGTATAGAAAACTCACTAGCTGCGTTAGTAGCCGCGTTAGCTGTTGCCTCTGTCGATTTTGTAACGTTTTCTAAACTTTGTTTAGCTTGCTTGTCGTCTACCTTTACGCTTATTATTACTTTTTCTTCGCTTGCCATTTGCCCGTTATTATTTTGTTAGCTTTTTTATATTTTGTTATTAGCGGTAGTGTGTCCTTCAATCCTGAAAAACCTATAGCTATTACATCGCCTAATAGCTTAAATGTTATGTGCGTTTCTTTTTTCATTATACTGGTTCGGTTCTAAGTTCGTATACGTTAACTATTACACTCCAAGCCATAGACCTACCTGACCTATCGCCTGATAAAGTAAAACTTATATAGTCAGGTGTTCCGCTTACTGCTGCTAAAGTTAAGCTACCTATTACTAACGTTTGAGCAAATAGCGAAGTATGGCTACCGTTAATAGCTAATACACCTCCTGTGCTTTGGAATACTGCTTTACTGTGCATATAACCTGAGCCTGCGTTACCTGCGTCGGTATACTTAGCTACGGTGTGTATATCTAAAGCTATAGTAGACATTCCGAAAGATTCGTCTACTTCTAACCTTTTACCGTCTACGCCACCTAAAAAAATTTCAGCAGTGCCTGCAGAAGAGTTAGTAACTCCTTCGTAGAATAAAACGCTTTTTTGTGATCGCGCCTTAGCAGAAGCAAAAGACCTTGTCTGTTCGCCGTAGCGTGTTACCCTGCTGTTATATCCTTGCACCGTTGCAAAGTCAGCGCCGAAAACTTCGTTATAGTTTCCGTTTACGTTACAGTTCTGTGCTAGCTGTATGTTATTTCCTTGCCCTGCGCTTATATTGTTAGCTGTAAAACTAGGCTGTAGCTGCGTTGTGTTAGGCAATACACACACCCTATTTTTATACTTGCCGCCTACTGCCCTACAGTCTTCTGCTGTGCCGTCTACTTCTGCTCCGTTAGAGTCAAAAAACTTGACCTGCTTTGTATTCGTTATTATTCTAGATACTTTCTTCATTATATCTTTACTAGTTCTACTTTGCTTATTCCGTTTTCGCCTGCGTTATACTCTATTTTATTAACTAAGTAAACTTGGTTTTTAAGCATTACTTTATTATTAAATCTAAAATTAGCTATGTCTACTTCTGACAGTCGTATGTTTATCTTTATAAAAGTTCTGTCTTCTGTATACCGTTCTGATATATACCTATAGTAGTATGTGTTAAATAAGTTTTTAACAGTATTTAAGGTATTGCTAACATATACAGGCTGTGTATATCCGAAGTTAAGGTCTAGTGTAGTAGCGTTTATATTTACAGGCGTGTGGTTATAATGGCTTGCCATGTGGTATTCGGTATGGTCGACTATGTTTATAAGGTCGTCAGTGGCTACGCCTACAGGTGTAAAGTTTTTATATACTAGTCTAGGCTTGTTTTTTAAGCGCTCATATACGCCTGCTTCGTCGCGTTGCACTACACTACTATAAGGGTGCGAAGTGCTATAATGAACCACTGCAGTAGCGCTAAATACTTCTAACGCTATTTCTTCTTTTTGTTCTTTATCTGTGCTTAAATTTAAAATAAAACTACCGTAGTCTACTAGCGCATTTTTTTTATACTGGTTTAACGCGTAGTCGTCGTCGTCGTTATTATACTTAAAATTTATAGTGCTAGGCAAGTCTTGGTATAAGCTAACTACCTGCGTATAGTCTGTTTTTTCCGTCCAGTCTAGCGTAGTGCCTGCAGCTACGTAGTCGTTATACGGTTCTATCTTTAGTTCTTTGTCGTTTTCTGTAGTATCTACGTATAAGTTAAATAGCTTTGTAATATCGCTAAATATATCTTTTAACTTAACTTCGTTATGGTTGTTTTTTATACGATCGTCTATACTACCATTTTGCCCTATAGGGTTTATGTATACTTCCGTAGGGTATAGGTTCTTATGCACTCCGTCGTAGAATTGTAAGCCGCAGCTATCAGGTATACCGTTACTAATATTACCACAGCCACCTGCTGCGTATTGCGCCATATCGTAACCAATTTTATAAGGCATTAAGTATACGTCTGCGCTAGCTTCTAAGTGTAAGCTAAAAGTATCGTTTTGGTTTAGGAGTGTATGAAAGTCGTTATTTCCTATTGTTATAAAACCGTTAGTTAATCCTGAAAAAGCTACATGGTTTTGTATAGTTCCTGTAGAAAGCGCTATACTACTTGTGCTACCGCCGCCTGTTGCTATATTTGCTTTTAATGTAACAGTAGTTCCTACCGCGCCGTATAAGTAATAAAAAGCGTATAACTCAAAAGTAAAGTTATCTGTAGGCGCTGTTATTATTCCATTATTATATATGTTATTAGGATCTTGTAAGCCTGTTGCGCCGCTTTCTTGGTCTACGCCGTTATTAACTGTGCCGCTATTTATTATTTTAACATAAGGTATAAATAAACTACTACTGCTTTTATGTCCTGAAGGAGCGCCGCCTGTAGCGCTTTGGTATGTGTTATTAGTTGTTATTGCTAGTTCTGGATCTTGAACTGCAGAAGTATCACTACTACCGTCTAGCAATATGTCGAAGTCGTCAGAATTTACTACCCAGTTAGCATTGTCGTAAGGTATACCTGTATACGCTGCAGCGTAGTCAAAAGTTGCGTTACTGCTAAAGTCAGCTAGCCCCGTATCTGTGTATATATCTCTAAAATTAGCTGTATTAAAAAAGTCGCTATTATAAGTAAAGCCTGCGTATTCGAAAATTTTGTCTAATATATATTTTAACTTTACAAAAGGCGTATAGTTTCTACTTGATATAATGCGCAGTCCTGAGCTTGTAGTCAGTATTCCTTTAGTTTGTGTTAAAGGGTAGAACACATCTGTAGTAGTGCCGCCTGTAGTAAGTGTTACACCTGCAAAAGTTTGACTATTTAAGACGTTAGCTTCTGTAAAAGTGTGGTCTAAGTCGGTATAGTCTAAGTCGTTTAGTGTAGCTTCGCCTAAAGTGTCTAACAGTCTTACAGTGTTGCTAAACAAGTTAACGGTATAGTGTTTTTCTGCGTCTTTATCTACAAAACCTTGTAAGTATAAACCGCCTGCAAATACTAAATTTTCATTTATATATAGTTCTGCTCTTACGTTAGTATACGGGTTAAAGGTGCTATCTACTTGTAGGTCGTAAATGTGATTAAAAAACTTATTATTTGCCTTTGTATAGGGTAAGTCAAAGTCTTTACTATAGCCGCCGTTTCTGCTGCCTATGTCGCGCAAGTCGTCTACGTTAAGCGTTAGCGGTATTGTTTCGCCGCCGTATACGTCTAAATCTGTAGGCGTGTTATTGCTATCGTATGCTACTAGTCTTACCATTAGTTACGCTGTATTCTTTTGTTATGTGCTTTGTGTAGCCCTATAGTATACTGTATTACTTTATCGTTAGCGCTAGTTTGCTTTATGTATTCGCTTTCAGTAATTACTACAGGCTCGAAATCGCCGTTAGCATTTTGCATAAATACGCTAGGGCTTGTAAACAGTTCTTCTAAAGCTGCTGCTTCTGCTTCACTTATAAAGTCTGTGTTAGCTTCTATAGTTTCGTTAGCTGTTACGCCGTAGTTATTAGTGCCGCCTTGATATACGCCATAGCTGTAAGTTTGATCTTGATAGTTTCCGTATGCTTTCTTAAAAGTGTTTTTTTGCACCGCAGTAGTTCGCGTGCTACGCTTGTTAAAATTGTAGTAGTCGTATGCACCTAGTCTATTAAGATAAGCTAGCCTAATAGTTTCATAGCCTTTACAGTCTTCGTCTGTTAACACAAACGTATATAGCTTACTTACAGCACTACCGCCATTTTCTGCCTGCACTGTATAGTATGTAGCTGCTGCAGGTATAGTAGCTCCGTTATTAGTTATGTTTTTAGCACCGCATCCGAAGTATACTAGACCTGCTTCATGCGTAAACGAGTTTGCTACTGTGTGGTGCAACAAAGAACCTAAAAAAGCACCGTTACTAGCAGCAGCGTCTATGTCGTAGTCTATAGTGCTACCCTGTTGCACGTTAGCATCGTTATAAAATTTTACTACGAATTTGTCAGGTTCGCTTTGTTGTGCTCCAACTATACCCCATTTTCCGTTAAGAAACGCTACTGTATGGTAGTCTGTGCTACGCAGCTTTCTATTTATGCTACTGTCAAAACCAGTTATTAAATCATTATTGACACTTGACAAAACAAAATCGAATCCGTTAAAAGTTTCGTATCCGTTTTCTATTTGTGTAACTGCGTTAAATGCGCTTTTAGCTAAACTAAAAGCTGTTACTGCTTGCTCTGTTACTGTGCCGTCTGCAGTAGTAGAGTATTCTTCTGTGCCTTCTACTCGAAATTGTATTAAGTTGCTTTTGTTATTTGCAAAGGCATCTATCTTATGTATAGCGTGCTGCGCTGTGTTAGAAGTTACTCCGTTAAGTGTGCTGCTAGATCCTGTAGTAGATATATAGCCGTCTATATCAGTAGTGCAAAAGTCCTGTAGTATATTTTCTATTTTAAATACTCCGTTACCTTGTTCGTTAGCGCTTGCTTTTAATGTAGCTACTAAAGACTGGTTAACATAAACTTTAAGTATATACTTATGGAAAAACTGACTAGTAGCGCCGTTCTGTAATGTATACGCTATATCGTCGTATGCAGCGCATATTTTTAGATTAGGTTGCTGTATAAAACTAACTGCCATTTTATTATATGTTTTCTGTTACTGTTCTTAAAAATTTAGCGTAATCTTTTGCGTATGCTTTTACTATATCTGCAGGTAGCTTTTTATATCCAAAATTAAAAGCCCTTGTAAAGAAGTTTGTAGGCTCTATACCGTATAGCTTTATACTTCTAGCTATTGCAAAGACTAAACTTTTACGCTTTATAAATCTGCCTTTATCGTCGCGCCCTGCCTTAATACCTTTACGCACTACCCATTTATCTATAACGTTACTAGGCGGTTGTTTTGTAGTATATCTGTAAGGCGTGTTATATCTTTTTTTAGTTCCGCTTACACCTTTGTCTACAAACGTCGCATATTCTGCAGCTTTAAACTGTAACTCTAAAGCACCGCTAGGATATACTTTTAAATCGTAGCCTATACTTTTTTCTAAACTGCCGCTAGCATTTTTGCCTTTATTACGCAAAACGCTTTTAGCCATTTTAGTAGTCTTTTCGGCAAACGCTTTAAATACTTTTTGTGTATTTGCTGTTTTCACTATACGGTAGCTACTACTATCTCTACGTCTACTTCTGCAGCAGGTGTAACTAAAACTACGCTTTCTATTGTATGCGGTGTAGTAGTAATAGCGTTGCCGCTTGCGTTACCGTCTATGCTAGTATCAAATAAAGTAAAGCTATTGCCTGCACCTATTTCTATAGCTACTGTAGCGTCGCTAGCGTCTGTTAAATTTAACTGCACTGCGTTAGTGTCGTCTAAATTAGTTATACGCATATACTTAAAGTCGTCGCTATCAAAGTTAGCGTTACTAGGATCTGAAGCTAAACTTACTACAGTGTGCGTAGTAGATGCTTTTAGCTGCACTACTCTACTGTGATAGTTAGCTACACTTGCTATACTTTTAGTGGTTGTTTTGTCGTAAGTTACACCGTTTAGCGTTATGCTTTCTTGTATGTTAACTGTTAATGTTGCTGCGGTTACTGTTGTCGCCATTTTCTATATTATATTATATTACTATTATCTATATATTACTATATTACTATATATATACTTCTTGTTTGTGTTACTTTGTTGTTACGATATTTTTATAATACGCTCATATTAAGTAGCAAAAGGCACATAGCCGCCCGCACATGCTGTAGCGTCAAATGCTACTACTATATTTATATCTGCCGTCCACCCTGTTACTTCGTTGTCGAAACGTTCTGTAAACGGTTCGCACGTTATATTTTCTTGTATTCTTATTTCGTGTCTAAAGTCTGTGTAGTCAGTATCGTAGTCGCTGTTTAAAAGCACGCTTAAAACGTCGCCTATAACTTGCAGCATATCGCTTAACACTTCTTCTTCGTTATTTTCGTCCTTGTTAACTAAGTCCATAACTACTACTTGAAAACTATGCTCTATTTGTCCGCTAGAAAAAGTAGCAGTATTTGTAGAAACGTGCATTAAAGGGTAGGTAGTTTCTACTAGGTCTACTTCGAATATATCGCCTATAGTAGTAGTCTGTATAAAAAAGTGTTCTCGACCTATAGATCTAAATAAGTTATATAGCTGCTCTAGCGTAGCGTTTTTTAGTTCTAATCCTTTATATAGTATACTCATTTATTTATTTTGTATATAGTTTAAATCTTTTTGGTATGCTATAAAATTAAAGCACTCGTCTACTGTTAATTCTAGCACGTTATCAAATTTTAAAATATCGCCATTTGCTAGCGTGTATACTATAGAATACCATCCATATTTTTCGTTAAATTGTTCTTCATCTGACGCGTAGCCTTTCTCCTTTGCTTCCTGTTCAGGTTTTCCGAAAATTGCTGCATAATGGTCAGATATTGAACGGCGATACTCAAAAAAAAAGCGGCTGCACCGTTAACCGTATCTACGCTTAATTCTTGCTTAAATAGCTTTGCCCTGTGTTTAGCTGTCTTAAAGTCGTAGTCTTCTATTCTGTATTTGTCGCCTTTACGCTTTGTTATAGGGCGGTATAATATAGACATAACTTCTGCCATAGCTTGCCAGCCGTCCGCTAGCTTGCTATCTAAGTCTACAAACTCCTTTAGTTTTAATTCGTGTAGGTTAGGGTGGAAGCCATATTCTATACCGTCTATTTCAAAAACTAGGTTTAATTCTTCGCTAGCTTTAGTTTGCAGCATTTTATTTAATTCTTCTACTGCTTGATCTATTACGTTCTTTTTTGCTTTTTCTAACAATAGCTTCGGTGCGCCTGTTAACGTAGATACTAACACTAACTGCTTTTTAGCGTCGTCGTCTTCTTCGTTATATTGCTCCATGTAGTCTATAAAGTTACCTAATTTTACTTCGTTAAAAGCGCTAGGCACGTAGTAAGACTGTTCGTTAATAACTATTTGCATACTATAAAATATAAATTTTAAAATTTGAGTATATTGCGGCTCTTTAGGTTATACACCTATATATATTTTTTCATTTGTTTTTAGCTAAAGGGCGGTTTAATTACTGCCCTTTTCTTTATTGCACATAGTATTTACCCTGCGGTTTTAATTCGTAATACATACGCATAGCTAACGCGTCGCTAAAGTCAGGCGATCTGCCTATAGCTAGCTTTACTTGTTCTTTACTTATTAGCTGTAGCTTCGTATCCTTGTCAAAATTCTTACGCCTTACTTGCTCTAGTTCTTGTATTATAAAGTTTTTGTGTGTTGTGTTATTATTGCGTATATATAGCTTAGACTTGTTTATAGCGTCTGCTAGCGTGTAGTAGCATTGTGTCTTTAGGTTTATATAGTTTTCGCCTTTAAGTGCCTTAGAATTGTTTACAAACGCCTTACAGCGCAGTATATCTGTAACGCCGCCGCCTACACCGTCGTCGTCTACTATTATGTTTTTTAGCGGCACGCCGTAAGTCTGCTGCATATCGCGTATAGCGTCGGCTGCTTCTATTATACTATTCTTGTCTATTACTGTAAACTGTTCGGCTCGTAAACCGTTCCAGTATATTATACAGGTTTTGTCTTTACCGTAGCGCGCTATATCTGCGCTTATATACTTGTCGCCTGCAGGCACGTTGTCTATTTCAAAAGCGCCTAGTATAGCGTTGTAGTTTATTAGCTTGTCGTCGCTGTCGTCATATTCCCAGTTACCATACAATAAGCGCTGCTTACTTATTTCGTCTAGCTTTAGTAGCTGTTCTTTGTAGTGTTTAGATATATGCTTATTGTCGTCTACTAGCGCTTGTATAAACTTCCTATGTGTTGGCAGCCTGTCTTCTTTATGTAACTTGTAGAAGTCGCTATACACCCAATTCTTAGCAGGATTACAAGTCATAAGTAGCTTCGGTGTTAAGTCGTATTCGTCTAGCTTGTAGCGTAGCCTACTGCTTACTATTTGCTTTGCTTTTTCTGTTACTTGGTTCGCCTCATCTATAAAGCCTGCTGTAATTTCTAGCGAACCTAAGCTGTCGAAATTTTTATCTGAAGGGTATAGAAATAGATCTTTAAGTATTATTTCGCTGCCATTACTAAAGCGCACTATATTACTACTGCCGTTAAAAGTGTAGTCTACGTTAGCTTGTAGTTCGAACTGCTTACATACGTCAAAGAAAGTGTTAAGTGTAGTTTTCTTTAAGCTGTCTAGTTTACTTCTACCCATTAAGCAGCGTATGCCACTATAGCTAGTGCAAAGGTATATAAGCCATACAGCGCCTAAGTAGGACTTACCGCCGCCTGCACTACCGCCAAATAAAACCTCAGTAGTTGCCTTGTCGTTAAGATACCTTAGCGCTAATCCTTGCTTCTTTGTTAACTTAGTCTTCGTCAATATCTATTTGTATATTGATAGGTCTAGCACCGCCGCTTAGTTCGTGTTCTTGGCGTTCTACGTATCCGCGTCTTTTACCTTTAGTCTTTAAGTAGAATACTGTAGCCTGCGTGCTGCCTTTCTTTATCTGCTTGTGTAGTTGGCTTTCTGCAAAGTCTATAGCTACGTCTTCTATACTTTTAACCGCAGCTTTATAGTCCTTATCCTGCTCTAACCAGTTGTAATGAGTCTTACGCTCTATACCTACTATCTTACAAGCTGTAGTAACTACGCCTAGCGACTGTTCTAACGCTTCTAACATAGCTACTTTTTTGTTTATTGTTCTATCCTGCATAAGTGTGTAATTTTGTGTATTACTTACCGCATAAAGCACATACTACTTTTTCTTCTTTACTTTCTTCTGTAGTGTCTTCGTGTGCTATTATATCGTCTTCGTTTTGCCATACGTCTAACCCCCAGTCTTCAAGGTCTACGCTATCCCACTCGTTAGCTAATATATCAAAATCCCAGTCGCCAAAACTTAAGTTATCTTTTATAATAAACTCCTGCGCCTGCCTTTCGGTTAGGTCTTCTGCTTTTATTATAGGCACTTCTTTATAGCCTAGTTCTACAAGTGCTTTATAGCGCATGTTACCGCCTAGCACTATATAGCTTTCATTTACTATTATAGGTCGTAGCTTTAACATTTCAGGAAACTCTTGTATAGACTTCTTTAGCTTTTCGAATTTAGCCTTGTTTACTATTCTAGGGTTTTGCTTGTTAGGGTATATACCACTAATAGCTACTACTTGTATTTTCATATATTAAATTAGCTTCTGTTTCTTTATCTGCGTTTATTCTGTTTAATTCAAATTGCAAATGATCTATAGCCTTGCGTATATCTTCTTCTTTACTGTCTACACTTTTGCCGTTTACATATACCTTACGTCCTGCACGCATTAAGTAAGTTAGTGCCGTTCCTATATTGTAGCTATCTGCTTGGAAGTCTTCTACTACTTTGCTAGCTTCGTATTTATGTGTTTTACCTATATAGTATTTAGGTGCTGCCATTTTCTATTATTTTTTTAATTCCTTTATATACTGCGTTTAAGCACGCGCTACAATTTGTAGTAGTTCTATAGTTTTCTTTATATATTTTGTTATATAAAGTAATTATACGCGCTTTGTCTTCGTGTGTTTTACAGTTGCCGCTAGGACAGTTAGCCCAAGCCTTTACTACTTCTTCGTAGGTTGCTTTGTCTAGCACCATATTACTACTATATTACTTATAGTTTTATCTTTTACCATTTACCTTTAGGACAGTTTTCGCTTTTCCATGAAGCCTTTGTAGCAATAGGACAGCCGCAAACGTTACAGCTATTGTCTTCGTGGTCGTAGAAATCGCATCGACTACAAGTATGCACGCGATCATTATATATAGTTTGCTCTGTCTTTTCGAAATCGTCCTTAGCGTGCTTATAGCTTGCTTTCAGGAGGTTGTAAGCCTTTACCATTAAGCTTGGTTTCTGCATTTCTTTTTAATTTTATTATACCGAAGGGTTCGTATTCTTCGTGTAATATTATATCTATGTCTGCAAACTCGAAGTTATCAAGTGTAGCGCTGTATTCTAGTTCGCCTTCTTCATTATAAAACTCTATACAAGGTATATCGTAATCTATAAGCCTAGCCAGTTCTTTATATATCATTCCTTACCTCTTTTAACCTATTACGCACGTAACGTTTTACGCCTTTTATCGTAGTATATATAGACATGCGGCTTATTTTTGTGTGTTGGCTTAGTGTGCTGTATGTATATTTTTTACCTTCATATTTACCTAACACATACAGCTTAAATAGTTCTCGTTCATACCAATATAATTCAGCTAGTATATTGTGTATTAAGTCGCTGTCTTCTATATCCGTATTAAAATATAAGTTAATAGCGTCCTGTTTTTTAGTTATACCTAGCTTACCGTTAGTATATTCTATACGCTCTACAGGCTTCCTATATTTATAATGGTATTTACTAGTCTTACTAAAGTAGTTATTTTTACACAGCCTTATAAAGTAATACTTTATTTGCTTGTCTTCTATAAGTTGCTGTAGTTTTTCGCTTGGCAGTTCTAATAGATATAAAAAAACTTCTTGAGTTAAGTCGTCAAGATCTGCGGCAGGTATAAAATTTGCCGCTACTTCTTTTAGTTGCTTTGCTAGCTTGTCTGTAAGCATAGCTCATTATACAAAAAAACAGCACATACGCAAGCGCTGTTAATAAATACTAATAAACAAAGTTGTTAACTAAAATAGCCTTATTTGTGATTTGTGGTTATTGATTCTTTGCATTGCCGCTTCGTAATATTCTTTGTCAAGTTCGCAAGCTGTAAGGTCAAAACCAAGATTGTGACATGCAATAGCTATTGAACCACTACCTAAATGCGTGTCAAGTATTTTGTCACCCTCTTTTGCGTAGTTCATTAAAAGCCATTCATACAGTTTGACAGGTTTTTGTGTTGGATGTATTCTTACATTGTCAGCACCTAAAAAACCTTTATATTTTATTGGTGCAATTCTCAAAACTTTATTAAAACTACACCAAGCAAGTTCTCCGTCTGCAAAATCGCAATCTCCGTTTATACCTTTATCCCAAAAAATATAACATTTACTTGGTCTTAATTTATCAGTAAAATAATTACCTCCCCATATAATTTGGTTTTTAGAAACTCTTTCTAATTCTTCAAAATAATTAACATTAGGTGTTTTGTTATCCCACTTTTTACCCTTTTTATATTTCTTATTTTTACCACTTCCCATTGTCATTTCTGAAGCGTTTATTCCATAAGGAGGATCAACAATAGCTAAGTCAAAGTAATTGTTTTCATACCTTGCCATTAGCTGCATATTGTCTTCGTTTGTTATTTGCATATAGCTTTTAGTTTTTCTTTGTATAAGTCTATTAAGTATTCTAAATCTGCTTTGCTATACTTTACGCTTTTACGGCTAAGTGCTATTATTTCTTCTACTGCTTCTTCGCCTATTTCAGCTTTTAGCTTTTGCCCAAATAGATACTGTTCGCCTTGAGCAAACATATTACAGCGCGCGTCCTGTGGTCTAACGTTGTTTTGGTGCCAGCGCGTGCTAGTGTGTCTGCGGCTTTGAAAGTGTCCTGCTTGCATTTGTTTTACGGGTTTTACCTGTCCGCAAGTATAACACTCTACATAACCGTTAGCGTCTGCGTAATACCATCGTATATACTTACTAAATACCGCGTCTAGTTCTTTTTTAAGTCTTGCGTGCGTTTTAGCTTTTCTTGCCAATCTTTATGTTTTTTGTCTATTCTATGCTGAAAGTATAAGGTAAGCCCTGTATACATTATAGCTAGTATTAAAATAATTTTTAAAACTATCATTAGTGTTCATCTAAATAAGTTCGTATTTCTGCCCTTAAACCTAGTTCGTATTTAGGCACTAGCATACTTTCTAGCTTTTGCGCTTCTACTGTTTGATTATTTTTCTTTAATAAGTAAAGATCGTAGTAAGCCATAGCTTCGCTTAATGCTGCTTTTAAGTTGTCGCTGTCATAGTCTACTGTGCTGTCGTCTATGTGCTTTACAATAACTTTAAGTATCTTAACTGTTTCAGTTTTTAATGTTCCTTTTTTCATTTTCTAATGTTTCTTTTATTACTTCTTTTACGTATTCATCTATAGCCCTCATTACATCGCTCATAATTTTTTTACGTTCTCTATATTCTAGCAATGTTTTAAAAAGTGTCTGTGCTTTACTCATATCTATTTTTTTTAAACTTTTTATACTTGTAAATTAAATAGCTAGCTATAGGTGTTCCTGCTAGCAAAGTTAATAAGCTAGGGTGCGGCTCGCCGCATAATCCTGTAGCGTGTTTTAAAAATTCTATCATTTGATCTGCTTTGCTTTTTTTACTGTGTTGCCTATTCGCTTAACATTTGCTTCATGTTTTTGATAGTCAGTTATTAAGCCTTGCTGTCTTTTAAGCTGTGCCTGTTGCCTGTATTCCTTTAGCCATAGGTTAAAGTTTCTAACATTTACAAAACCGCCGTTATCGCTGTGTCTTACGCCTTGCTCAAAAGCAAAGGCTACTTCCTCCATAGTTAAACGGCTGTAGCTGTTTATTAGGTCGTCGTATAATAGTTGCGACATTATTACTACTTGCTGCGTGTCGGGCTTTTGCCCTAGCATTAAGTAGCACTTACTAACAAGGTCTACGCAGTCAGTTTTAAGCTGCTTTTGATCGTTGTTAAACCTATACCATATTTGCTTACTCTTATCCATTGTTAACTATATTTCTAGCTTCCTGCCAAGTGTCTAATATATTGCTTTTTTGTGTTTTACTGTATTGCTTTTGTCGCTTTTGCCAAGTCTTTAAACGCCTTGCTATATCAAAAGTTTTTTGTAGTTCATAGCGTAGCTTTGTTTTACTTCTATTAGGCTCCGTCCAGTAGTCTATAAATTCTGCCTGCATTTCTGCGCTATAGTCATGTGTATATACTTCGTCGCTAAAACGCTTGTATACATTTTCTAGATCGCGCTTCTTACGCTTTTCGTTTAGTTGATAAGACTTATACTTTATAACAGTTACTAAACTGTTTTTAGTATTGCTATCTATTTGTATATAGCCTTGCTTCTTTAGCACTTGCATACGCTTATATACTGTGCTAGGCTTTAAGCATAATTCTTCAGCAGCGCTTACACGTCCAGTTACAAACTGCCCTATATCTATTTTTCTACCGTAAACTATATTAGGTGTAGTGTTTGCTTTTAAAATGCACCATACAAAAACCTTTAATAGTTCTGCGTCAGCAAACACGCCATTGTCTAGTATTTTGCGGTGTAGCTTTATATATCCTTGCATTTAAAATTTATTTTTGTTTCCCATTGTTTAGGATCGTCAAAGGTATAAATTTCTTTTTTACGCATTTCTTTACGCCATCTGTCCTGAACAAAACGCTGTTTATAGTCGTATTTATCGCCGCGTAGGTGTTCGTTTTCTTGTTGTAACTTACAGCGTATACGTTTTATGTTATTAGCTGCGGACAGTTTACCGTCTGCTATTAGTCCTAACAAGTCTATAGCTAACATTTTATCTAAAGACGCGTAGCCTAATCCTTCTAATTCTGCGCACCATACGTTAGCTGTTAAGCGGTTGTCGTTATCGCGTAGGCTTCTGCTACGCTGTAACAGGTCTAATACTATTTCTTTTGTCTTCATGTTTTAAAGATTCTAAAACGTCTTGTTTTCGTTCTAACAAAGTGTTTAAGTTTTTATCTATTTCTTCTATAATTTCTAAGCGCTGTAATTTAGACAACATACTAACGTCTTTAACTCGTTTTGTATATTCATCGTTAGCAAATCTAAATAACTGTATGTATTCAGGATACATTTTTGGTATTTCTAAATATGCTTCGTGTCTTTTGCGATAGTGGTAGTAGTTAGTTCTATGCTGTTTATAATACTTTGCTAAATTAGCAGGCGTTAGCCCGTTATCCATAAGTATATTACAAACTACCATACGTCCTAATACTTGATCCTGTTTCTTTTCTGTTACGTTTATGCTATCTATTTGTAGCTTTTCTTCTACTATGCTATTAAGCCTAGTTATTTCTCGTTCTAAATTCATATAATTATATAATTGCTTCTTTACAATGTTTACACCTGCCGTAGTCTTCTATAATATCTGCGCCACAGCAGCCGCTAAACCTTCCGTCGTATTCTCTTAAAAAGTCTTTTCTAGTAAAAGTTTCGTATAGTAAATACTCAAAGTTATAATAGTCGTAATATACTAAAGTATCTTTGTCTTCTAAATACAAATCCATTTTATCCTCACCTAGTATTACGTCGTAAACATTAAACCCTAACGCTTCTACGTTAGCTATAATATCTTTTTCAGTATATGCAAAGTTGTCTACTGTATTGTTTTCCCTGTAGTCGCTATCGCAATAGCCTATATCGCTTCCTGCTCTCATAATTAAAAAGGCATTTCTTGAGGTGCAGGCGTAGGCTTCTTGTCTTCTAAAACCCAAGTAGTAAAAATATCTGCTATTTCTATTACTCTAGCTTCGTCGCCTCCGTTAGCTATTACAAAGTCAGTAGCACACTTTAAGCTACTTTGTCTTACTATAGACTTTTCGCGGTTGTCGCCCTGTTTAACTGTATTGTAGCCGCCTTGTTGAAAGTTATTTACTGGTTTTACTTTTGGGAATTTACCGTCTATAAATTCGTATTCAGTTTCTTGACCTACTACAAACTTGTTTTGATCTGCAGACTTGCTGCTATACTCGCCGCTATCGCCATTCTCAAAGGCTATTTCATGCTTATACATTATACCATACTTGCCCTCCCAAGTTCCGTTAGCTTGCGCGCCAGTTACCTTACTAGTTTTAATCATTTTTTTATATAGTTAAAATAATACCTAGCAAGTTGCAAAGGTGTGCTAGGATTACACCTATAGCCAAGCCGACTACGGCTACGACTGTGTTAGTTTTAGTTTCGCTATTCATTTTCTTTGAGCTGTTGTAGCATTATTTCAGAAGTTACAAATGCTAGTTCGATAATCGCCATGTGGTAAGCGTGCGCCCTGTCGTAGTCTTCGTTTTCGTGCGCTTCTATTTCGTGCGCCTTAATACGCGCTTTAGCTGCGTCTATAACCTTTTCTACGTTACGTAAGTATACGTGTGTTTCTTTTGGTTTAGATGCGCTGAAAATCTGTTGAATTTCTTTAAAATGGTTTTTCATTGTTTTGTTTTTAGCGTGTTGCATAATTGCAAACACAAGGCAAATATAAAAACTATTTTTTAATAATTAACAATAATTAACAAAAAAAGTTAAAATAAATTTACTTTACTAGATATAACTAATACTTAAATAATAATAATATATAAGAGTATTATACTTAGTTGTGTTATTTTGCTGTTATGGTTTTTGCGTATTCGCCTCGTTATAAAGGCATTAAGATATTTAAAGGTAGTGTGCCGTTGTTCTTTACTACAGCGCAGCTTATAGCAGGCTTTTTACCTGCCTTTGCGTAAGCCATAGCGTAGCTTTCGTGATCTATACCGCAGCCTACCTGCATACCGAATATACGAAAGTTCTGCCCTACGTAGTGTTCGCAGTAAGCCTGTGTGTGTAAGTGTCCCTGAACTGTATTTTGCATATCTGCCCTACACTTTGTTCTAGCTGTGCCTGCTTCGCCATGTATATACTGCACGTTGTCTTTTACGTATCGTTCTGTAAAATACCAGTTAGGCACTTCTAAGACTTCTTTATAGCTTTTAATCCACTTACTAGGTATTGCGCTAGTTTGTGCCTTACGCATTATAATACGGTCATGGTTGCCTATTAAAACGGTTGCTACAGGAAACGCTTCATACCACCGCGCTATTCTGTTTATAGCGTGTTCTAGTTCGTCAGCACCGCCTAAACCGTCTGCGCTTGTTTCGTGGTAACTGCTATAGTGGTTGTCTATTATATCGCCTATAAATACTACCTCGTTACAGCTATGCGTATGATATTGCTCTATACAAAAGTCTAGGTATTTGTCAAGGCTAAAGGGTTCGTGCAGGTCGCCTATTACCAGTATGTTATTTGTAGTGTGCTTACGGTAGTTTAGTAGTAAGGCTTCTTCGTCAGGTTTTAATCTATACCTATTACTTCCCATTCTTTACTTTTTCAAGTCCGCGACTTCCGAAGTATGCACCTATAACAGTTATTAAAACTATCTGCAATAAATCTACCCAAGTTTCTTTTACTTCAAAATCAATAGTTCCGCTATCTATAAATACCATAATTACAGTAGATACTACAAGAAACGCTAAAACTAAAGGACGTATAGACTTAGTTAACCAGTTGCCGCTCATATCCGCTACCCATCTTTTGCTTACTTCCTGCTCTATAGTTTTAGTAAGGTCTACTTCTATTTTACGTAATTCGTTTTTTAAGGTCTGCGCTTCTTCTTTATTAGTTATTACTTCATCTACTAAATTAGTTACGCCGCCGTTAAAAAGTTCTTTAATTATATTGCCTATTGGTAAAGCCATAGTGCGTTAGGTTTGTTAGGATCAGTATCTGCGTGTATAAAAGTCTTAGCTATACCTATACGCGTAAAGCCTGCTTTTATTAAGCCCTGCACTATTGCGCTACGGTGTGCGCTGTTGTTTACTGCAATATCTACAGCACAGCCTTTTAAGTGACTACTGCCTACACGTCCGCCTACTTTAGCGTTATGTTCTACAGTTCTATATCCGCTTGTAATTTTAAACGGCACGCCTGCTATAGTTCGTGCTTCGTCTAGCTTATGTAAGAACGCTAAGTCCATTTTACCGCCTTGACATTTTGGTAAGCCGCTACCTATTTCGTCTGGGCTGTCAAACTCTTCGAAGTTAAAATAAATAAGCATTATTTTTTACTTT
>TARA_R100000655_G_scaffold45448_1_pt1 | contig 19337 bp, 21 predicted proteins | sample TARA_R100000655 | Tara Oceans TARA_R100000655 (sample SAMEA2622497) | marine metagenome | biome: marine biome (ENVO:00000447); feature: deep chlorophyll maximum layer (ENVO:xxxxxxxx); material: "saline water (ENVO:00002010), including plankton (ENVO:xxxxxxxx)" | depth 90 m
AGGTGATAATAGAATTTATGATATGATTGTTGACTATCCAGAAGAGGTAGCACTTTTATTAGAAGATCTTGGATACACAGCTGATGAGTTACATGAGATGTTGGGTATACAAGATCATGGGTACATTAATGAATACTTAGAGAGGGTAAGCTAATGATAGTATACAGAACTACAGTAATGAAAGGTGATAAACTTATAGCACAGTTTCACTCGCATGATTTAACTGAAGCCAACGATAAAGCTCAAACAGTTGCAGAGAGTGGTGCAGTTGTTACAATCGCCACAGTTATACAAGCTGTTGATGGTGAATGGGAGAATACTAGTGAAGATAATCTAGTAATGCGTTACCGATATGCAACACCTAAATCTTTTCTAGATTGATGGTACTTGAATTATAGTAAATGATTACTATATATACTTATAGTATTACTTAAAGTATATTACTAATACTATAAGTATTAATATTAACACTTAAAGTATGAGGAGATAATGATAAATAAAATACCAGAATTTTGTCAGTCACATTGGCTATGGAGAATACCTTTAGCTATTGTATTTATACAACAAGGTTGGTGGAAGATGCCTGTTGATATAGCAGAAGCAGAATCGTATGGTTTATCCTATCTAACATGGTGGGTGGTAGCTTATGGTGAATTTCTTGCAGGTATAGGTTTACTTGTAGGTGGTATCCTTAACAGAATGTGGATGTATGAGATGCCTGATTGGGTAGGGGATATAGTCACTAGATTTAGTGGTATCACTATGTGTTGTATTATGACAGGTGTAATATGGATAGGTGATCCAGAAAGTATACTTGATGTGTTGTTCTATGATAACCTTCATGTATTACTGTGGGTTGGTGGATTATATTTTTCATTGAGAGGTAATAGAGTATGAGTGACGAGATAAAACAAGCATGTCAAAAGCAAGCTGAAGATGCTTATAAGATGTTTCTTTGGTTTTGTAAGTGGTTTTCTTACTACTGCATCTTTCTTCTTGTCGTATTAGCATCTTGTAACTTTGGTGTTGATGGATCAGGTGGTAAAGGTAGATCAGATTTACATCAAGAGTATAAAGAAAGGATGGGATTGAAATGATTAGTGAAGATGGTATAAGAGAATGGGCATTTGAAGAGGCAGAGGCTGCATTTTCTCATTTGCTTGAGAGTCCTGCAAAAGATAAGATAGTTTATCAAATGGCTATGCAGTTAATAGAAGATGCACAAAATGATTTAGACATAGACAGGTTTGATGATGGAGTTTAAGTATACAACTAAGTATCGTAAAGCTGATGGTACTTTATCTTGGAGATTCACACCACCTGATGATGTAAAAGTTGCAGGTGTTGTTAGTAATGTTACATTCCAAGATGGTAGAACTGCCAGATATGAGATACCTAAACTACTAAAACTGATTGAACAATACAAGAAGGGTGAGATCAAGGCAGGTAGAATAGGTTCTCGCAGTACTTTGCGTCAGGTATTTGCACATTACAGAGACTCATTTCACTTTAAGAGACTCTCGTATAACACTGAAATTGCTTACACTTATGGGTTACACTACGTGTGTAGAACAAAAGTATTTGGTAAAGAGTTCGGTGATATACCTATTGGAACGATAAACCCACAGCATTGTGCAGAAGCATATCAGACTTGGTGCGAGTTAGTTAGCGTTAGTAGTGGTAATACTCATGCTAGATTGTTATCTGTATTGTTAAACTATTGTGTGTCTCTTGATGTGATAAAGAATAATCCCATGTCTAAGGTACAGAAAGAACATCATGAACCTAGATCAGTAGTCTGGACTAAAAGTCAAGTAGAATTATTCCTTGATACTGCATTTAATCATTTTAATTATAGGAATATAGGATTGTTAGTGCTTATGTGTTACGAGTGGGGACAAAGACCAGCTGATATACGTAACTTAACTTGGAATTGTATCAACTTTGAAGATAAAAAAATTACAATAACACAAAGTAAACGTGGTGCTACAGTAGTATTACCAATACCATCTAATATAATTGACATGCTTAACCAACAGTTTGAAGACTGGGGGTGGCAACAATATGTAATACCCTATCACAGAGCTTCTGATGGGTGCTACAGACCGTATACTTGTTCTCAAGTGGGTGAGTATACTAATATAGTTAAGGCTCTGTGTGACCTTCCTGATGACCTTAGAGCAGGTGATCTAAGAAAGACTGCTATCAATGAGATGATAGAGAGTGGTGTAGATCAACTAGCAATCATGTCTGTTACAGGTCACAAGAATGTACAAAGTCTTAACCCATACAACAAACATAATTACAACACTGCTAATCAAGCATTACAGAAAAGAAAAAGTATTGCTTGATATTAATATTAATCACTGATACTATTCTAAAAAAGAAAGGAGATTGAATGAACGATAACCCCCATCAACCATGTCCTTATGTAGATTGTGGATCATCTGATGCATTCAACTGGCACAATGATGGGTATGGATATTGTCATAGCTGTGGTGAGTCCTATCCATCTAAGACTAAGTTAAGCACATTTGATTGGGTGCAACATAGATATCCAGTAAAGAGGAGAGTAAATGTAATGGATATAGAAGTAAACGGAATGACCTTTGATGGCATACGTAGTATTGATCCTGAAGTTTGTAAACTGTATGGTATACAAATACAAACTGACAAGGATGGTAATCCTATTCGCTATGCCTACAAGTATCCACACACTGTCAAGTACAGAGACTACAATGACAAGTCTAAGTCTTGGATCAAAGACAGAGGTGTGGGTATGAATGAACTATTTGGTCCTGAGTTTAATCAAGGATCATCACACAGGATTTATATTACTGAGGGTGAGTTTGATGCAGCTAGTTTGTATCAGATACTCAGACAAAAGTTTCCTGTTAAGTCTCTGCCTTCTGCATCTATTGGTGAGAAGTTTATTAAGAATAATTATAACTACCTTAATGCATTCAAGGAAGTAATCTATGCAGGTGAGCTTGATGAAGCAGGTAGACGAGCTGCTGAAAGAATCTATGAGTCACTGCCAGAAAAGTTTTACTACGTACCAATGTCTAAGTACAAAGATGCTAATGAGTTTCTAGAGGCAGATGATATAGAGCCTCTGTATTGGGCAGCTCAAAAGCCACAGAGGTATTCACCAGAAAACTTCTTTTGTTCTGATGAGGAAGTAGAACAAGCCATACTTACAGAGAGTCCCTATGATTACATACCAACAGGTCACTCTGGACTTGATGATAAGATACGTGGTGTTGTAAAGGGTGGTCTTACTTTTATTAAAGCACCAAGAGGTACAGGTAAGACAGAGGTAGTCAGATACTTTGAGACTGGTCTACTCAAACATCCTAATACACGTATAGCTTTACTGCATATGGAAGAGATGAAGTCTACTACCTACAGAGCTATGGCTACGTACCATCTTGGTGTTAATGTCAGGACTAAAGATGATGCAAAAGAAAACAGAGTATCAGAAGATGATGTTATAAAAGCTGCAAAGGATGCTACAGAAGGTGAACGTACAGTAGTATTTGAGATGAGGTCACATGATGATCCACTTAAACTATTGGAGTATACTAGACTAGCTGCAACTGTGTATGGTGCAGAGTATATCTTTGTGGATCATGTTCAAAGACTAGCTTACCTCAGTCAGTCCGGTGTAGATGGTGCTACTTCTGTACTCACATCTCTTGGAGCAAGAATGGCACAGCTGTCTAAAGAATTAAATATAGGTGTAGTATTTATATCACAAGTCAATGATGATGGTAGAACTAAGTATGCATCATCACTTGAAGAAGAAGCCATCATCTGCATCAAGATTGAAAGAGATATTGAAAGTGAAGATGAGATAGTACAGAATACTACTACCTTTATTGTCGATAAGAATAGACCATTCGCTAAGTTAGGGTATGCAGGTACAGTATACTACAATCCTGATACTACTATCCTTACTGAAGAGGTTGTAATAGGGAGAGAAGAAGCTGCATGATAATATTTGATATTGAAACCAATGGTATTAATCCAGACAAGATACACTGTATGGTATTTAGAGATACAGATGATGAAGTATCTAAGTGTACTGCTACAGATGACTACAATTACATGCGAGATGTATTGTTATCTGCTCAGGGATTAGTAGGTCACAATATCATACGTTATGATGTACCAGTATTAGAACGTATACTAGATATTAATATTACTGCTAGACGTTTTGACACTCTGCCTATGTCTTGGGTTCTTAATCCAACTAGACCTAAGCATGGACTTGATAGTTTCTTTGCTGACTTTGGTATACCTAAACTAAAGATAGATGATTGGGAGAACCTATCTCTGCAAGAGTATGTTGATAGATGTACTAATGATGTGATGATAACAGATGCATTGTGGACAAACTTGTTGAAAAGATTTCTACATCTATACAAAGATAAGTATGAATTAGATAAGTTTTTCAGATACTTAGAGTTTAAAATGGAGTGTGCAAAAGAAGCTGAACAACAAGGTTGGAAGTTAGATCTAGACATGGCTAAGTCTTGTGTAGATAAACTACTAACTCTACAAGCAGAGAAGGTAACAGAACTATCTGATGCTATGCCTATGAGAAAACTATATAGGGTACAGACTAAACCTAAAGTATGCTTTAAGAAAGATGGTTCTCTTTCATCTCATGGTAAGAGATGGTATTCTTTACTAGAAGAGTATGGTTTACCTAAAGGTTACAATGGTGAAGTGACAGTAGTAAAAGGTGCAGAAGATGCTAACCCTAACTCTACTGATCAAGTAAAAGATTGGTTAAAGTCTTTAGGTTGGAAACCTTGTACATTTAAATACAACAAGAACAAAGACACTGGTGAAGAAAAGAAAGTAGAACAAGTCAGAAAGAATGGTGAGCTTACAGAGTCTGTAAAGTTATTAATAGAAAAGAACCCAGCTGTTGCAACATTAGAAGGTCTTACTATTATACAACATAGACTAGGTATCTTTAATGGCTTTGTTGAATGCGAACAAGATGGTTATCTCAAGGCAGAGATAGATGGTCTTACTAATACTTTTAGATTTAAACATAAGAAACCTCTTGTTAATCTTCCCGGAGTTGATAAGCCTTGGGGTAAAGAGATACGTAGTTGTTTAGTAGCACCTGAAGATTCTACATTATGTGGTGCTGACATGACTTCTCTTGAGGATACAACTAAGAGACATTACATGAAACCATACGACCCAAAGTATGTAGAAGAAATGTCAAGAGATGGTTTTGATCCTCACCTTGACCTTGCTAAACATGCAGGCAAGATTACACAAGATGATATTAATAAACATAATAGTGGTGAAAAAGATTTGAAGTCACTACGAAAGAATTTTAAAGTGGTTAATTATTCTGCTACCTATGGTGTAGGTGCAGCTAAGTTATCCAGAGAGACAGGTATGTCTGTACGTGAAGCACAAGAACTTCTTGATGCTTATTGGAAAAGAAATTGGTCTGTCAAAGCTTTCTCTGAATCTCAACCTATACGAACAATAGCAGGTGAGATGTGGATACAAAATCCTGTGAGTAAGTTCTGGCATAGTCTTCGCTACGAGAAAGATGCATTCTCTACTATTAATCAAAGCACAGGTTCTTATTGCTTTGACAAGTGGGTGGCATTCTATCGTACTAGAAGACCAAACATTGTGGGTCAGTTCCATGATGAAAGTATTAATGTAGTTCCTTTGGGCGAAGAGAAGGAACATGAGAATGCATTGTATTGGGCAGTTGATAAGTTAAATGAACAGCTCAAATTAAATGTAGAATTAGGTATTGATGTACAGTTTGGAAAAAATTATGCACAAATACATTAATACTACTTGCATTGTAAATAGTAATCGTGTTACAATAATTTTTTGATTAATTATAGGAGTCTTAAATGGCAACAAGAAAAGTAATATTAACCGGTATCTCCGAGTGGGCAAAAGTATTTGAACAGAATCGTGACAAGACTGGTTATAAACCAACACCTGAAGCACAAGGTACATATGAAGCAACTGATGGTGCTTGTACCATTGATGTAATATTAGATGACGATAACTTTGGTAAGCTAAAGTCTTCTAAGTCTATGAAGAAGGGTGTTGTAGATGCTCAAGGTAGAGGTCAGAAGATAACTTTTGATAGAAAGTTCAAGACCAATAATGATTGGGAGTGTGGTCCACCAATCGTTGTAAAGAATGATGATGCACCTTGGAGCTATGATGAAGATGGACCAATTGGTAATGGGTCTACTGTTCAAGTTCACCTATCTGTATATGATATACCGAAGTATCAGAACGTAGGAACTAGACTAGAGAAGGTAAAAGTTCTTGAGCATGTAGAGTATATTCAACCACAGACTGATGGTGACGTGCCTCCCTCTACGAAAAAACCATCTAAGAACACAAGTGAAGAAGTACTCTTTTAAGAGACCCAAACCACGAAACCTTGAGGCTAAATCTTTACAATCTCCTCAGTTTAGTCTCAAGGTTATTCCCCTTAAAATTAAAAAAATATTTAGAAAAAGAAAACATAAAGGATTACCTTATGAAAAAGATTGATACATTAGTAGAAGACATATACTCTACTATACAAGGTGAAGGTAATTGGAATGCAGCTATAACTAAACACTTCAGTTCTAAATTAGCAATGCTATCTTGCCAGAGGTTTCTTAAACCACAAGAGCCAAGAAGCTATCTTTCTTTGTCGTCAGTTGGAACACCATGTAAACGTAAGCTATGGTATAAGATTAACTTAGTAGGTAAAGGTGAACCACTAGAAGCATATACATTACTAAAGTTTTTTTATGGGGATATGATTGAAGAATTAATACTGTGTTTAACTGCTGCTAGTGGACATAAAGTAGAGGGAATGCAAGACAGACTAGATGTTCATGGTATAAAAGGACACAGAGATGCAATTATAGATGGTATGACTATTGATGTTAAGTCATGTAGTAGCTATGCATTTAAAAAGTTTAAAGAGGGAAGGTTAAGAGATGATGATCCATTTGGTTATATATCACAGCTTAGTTCATATGTTTATGCAGGTAAAGATGATCCACTTGTTACTAATAAAACACATGGTGCTTTCCTTGCAGTTGATAAACAGAATGGACATGTTTGTCTGGATGTTTATGATTTCTCTAAAGAATTAGAAACTAAAGAGAAAGAGATATTAGAAGTTAAAGATATGGTTAAAGGAGATATACCAGAAGAGAGAATAGATCCAATACCACAATCTAAAACTAGTCCTAATACTAAACTTAGTGTGCAATGTAGTTATTGTGAGTACAAGAAAACTTGTTGGCCGGAGATGAGAACATTCTTATATTCTTATGGTCCTGAGTTTCTTATTAAAGTAAAAAGTAAACCTAAAGTTAAAGAGGTGATAGATGAGCAGGTCAGCTAAAGCTAAAGGTAGACTAGGACAACAAGAGATACGTGATAAACTATTGGAGTCCTTTCCACATTTTGAAAAAGATGATATTAAGTCTGCTATAATGGGGGATACAGGTGCAGATATACAGTTCTCACCACAAGCTAAAAAAAGATTACCATTAGCAATAGAAATTAAAAGACGTAAGAATGAATTAAAAACTGTATATACATATATAGAACAAGCAGTTAAACATAATACAGGAGAGCCTGTAGTATTTTATAGATCAGATCATAGACCTTGGGTTGTAATGATAGGACTAGAACATTACATGGACTTACTTAAAGATTGGAAAATAAATGGAGATAACTAAAATGAAGATATGGGCAATGACAGAAGGTCCATATCATTACACAGATTTACCACCTGAAGATATTGAAGACTATCCTCATGTAGGTGAACTAGAATGGTTTGCTGTTTGTAAAGTAGAAATAGATGGCAAGCTTATAGATCACGAGTTTTTCTTTGAGACTCTTGATCAAGTCTATCAATGGAAAAACTATTTCAATAACAACATGGAGGCACTAGAAATAGATATGAGAGATAAAGATTATTTAGGAAAACTATCATGAGTAAAACAGCTGTGGTATATACATGTGCTCATGCAGATCCAGAGGTATCCAATGAGAGATTTACTTGGTTAGGTGAGATGATATATGATCTTAAACCTGACTATGTAATTGATCTTGGAGATGGAGCAGATATGAGATCATTAAATAGTTACGATACAAAATATCCTACTGCAATAGCATCACAAAACTACGAGAAAGATATTAATAGTTATAATGATTCTCAAGAACGTATTAGATACAAGTTTAAAAAGATGAAGAAGAAAAGACCTGCGTTCTTTGGAGCAGAAGGTAATCATGAGCATAGAATAAAGAAAGCAATAGGTTTTGATCCTAGACTAGAAGGTGTAAAGTATGGTATTAGTTTTAGCCATCTTCAAACTAAGACTTGGTTTGATGAATACTATGAGTATAAAAACTCAGCACCAGATGTATTTACAAAAGATGGTGTATCTTATGCACACTATATAGCTACTGGTAATTATGGTACAGCTATGTCAGGAGAGCATCATGCCTATAGTTTGATTAAGAAGAGACATTCTTCTACCACAGTTGGACATAGTCATAGAAGACATATCTACTTTAAAGATGATGCATTTCCTAATCCATCTATAGGATTAGTAGCAGGTTCTTTTAAAGGTGGTCAAGAAGGATGGGCAGGTCAGGCAAACTTAGAGTGGTGGAAAGGTGTAGTCATAAAAAGAAATATAAACAATGGTGCATACGATCCAGAATTTGTTTCGTTAGAAAGATTAAAAGCCGAATATGGTAGTTGACAATTAATAATATTTAGATATAACTAGGGGTTCTTGTTATGGAGTATGAAGTAGTAATTAATATAAATATAGATGATGATTCTAATATGTTAGAGGTAGGAGATACTAATAATATAGACACTATTACTAGTGCTATAGAGTCTGCTCTTTATGATATAGATGACCTAGAAATTAAAGATATAGATGTAGTAAGGAGATTAGATTGAATATAAAAGATTATTCTGAAGAAGTAGAAAAGTTAGTTATTACTGTTGCTAATACTAGACTTGTAGAAAATACACTAGGCTTGGTTGGAGAAGCAGGAGAAGTAGCAGAAAAAATAAAAAAGTTTATTAGAGATGAAGATTTTTCAAAAGAAGATATTGTTAAAGAGCTTGGAGATGTTTTGTTTTATACTACTGCTCTGGCTAATCATATAGGATCTGATTTACAAACTGTATTAGATACTAATATTAAAAAATTACATGATAGAAAAAAGAGAAATAAGATACAAGGGTCAGGAGATAATAGATGAGTAATGCACTACCAACAGACTACCAAAACTTTATTGCAACATCACGATATGCACGTTGGCTAGATGATGAGAGCAGAAGAGAAACGTGGAGTGAAACTGTTACTAGATATGTAGATTATATGTCTGAAAAAGTAGGGATAGATGAGAATACTAGTAATGAAATATGGGCAGCTATACATAACCTAGATGTTATGCCCTCTATGAGAGCCTTGATGACTGCAGGTGCTGCATTAGATAGAGATAATACTGCAGGATATAACTGTAGTTATCTACCGGTAGATGATATTAAATCTTTTGATGAAGCTATGTATATATTACTCTGTGGTACAGGTGTAGGCTTCTCTGTTGAAAGACAATATGTAGATAAACTACCAGAAGTGCCAGAGGTTTTATCTGATAGTCAAACTACTATTGTTGTAAGAGATAGTAAGGAAGGTTGGGCAAAAGCATTTCGTATGCTTATAGCTTTATTGTATGCAGGTGAGATACCAACTTATGATGTTAGTATGATTAGACCTGCAGGTGCTAGACTAAAAACATTTGGTGGTAGAGCATCTGGACCTGCTCCTCTTGTTGATCTATTTAAGTTTACTATTAATATGTTTAAAGAAGCAAAAGGCAGAAAGCTATCTAGCTATGATTGTCATAGTATTATGTGTAAAGTTGGTGAGATTGTAGTGGTAGGTGGTGTACGTAGATCAGCTATGATTAGTTTGTCTAACTTATCTGATATTAGAATGCGTCATGCTAAGACTGGTCAATGGTGGGAGACTGCTCCACATATGGCATTGTCTAATAACTCTGTCGTTTATACAGATAAGCCTGACTCTGAAACATTCTTACGAGAGTGGACTTCATTAGTAGAATCTAAGTCAGGTGAGAGAGGTATCTTTAACAGAGTATCTGCTAAGAAACAAGCTATGAAGAATGAGAGAAGAGATCCTAACTATGACTTTGGTACTAATCCTTGCAGCGAAATAATACTAAGACCACATCAGTTCTGCAATCTTACTGAAGTAGTAATAAAAGATGGTGACAAAGATCATGATATAGAGAAGAAGATTAGGATTGCTACTATATTAGGAACAGCTCAAGCTACACTTACAGACTTTCCATACTTAAGAAAAATATGGAGAACTAATACTGAAGAAGAAAGATTACTTGGTGTAAGTCTTACAGGTATTATGGATAACATGCATACTAATTGTAATCTAGTTGATATGGATAAAAGACTTTCAAGATTTAAGCAAGTAGCTATTGATACTAATAAAGAGTTTGCTAATAAATTTGGTATCCAAGAGAGTACTGCTATTACATGTGTTAAACCTAGTGGTACAGTATCTCAGCTGTGTGATTCAGCAAGTGGTATTCATGCTAGACATTCTAAGTATTACATAAGAACAGTACGTGGTGATAACAAAGATCCACTTACAAAGTTTATGATAGATCAAGGTGTGCCTAGTGAACCATGTGTAATGAAACCTGATACTACTACAGTATTTAGTTTTCCTATGAAATCACCTAAAGGTTCTAGAATTAGAGATGAACTATCTGCTATAGATCAATTAAATATCTGGTTAATATATCAAGAGCATTGGTGTGAGCATAAACCATCTATTACTGTTACTGTTAAAGAAAACGAGTGGTTAGATGTAGGTGCATTTGTATTCAAACATTTTGATAAGATGTCAGGTGTATCTTTTTTACCACACTCTGATCATGTATATCAACAAGCACCTTATCAAGAGTGTACAGAAGATGAATATAATGATATGCTTTCTAAAATGAATACTAGAATTAATTGGTCTAAATTAAGAGAATATGAAGTAAGTGATACTACATCTGGCAGTCAGACTATGGCTTGCAGTGGTGATTCTTGTGAGGTCGTAGACATAGGAGTTTGACATGACAGTAATCTTTCCTAAAGAAATATGTGCTATGTGTGGCAACTATCTTGATGATGACTTAAAGTGTTATGAGTGTGAAATATGTGACGGAGAAAATATGGAAGATACAATTACCTTAACTACTGATACAACTTTTCATGGACACTATGATGATGTTAATAATCCTAAACATTACAATCGTGGTGGACTAGAGTGTATTGAAGCTATTGAAGCTATGACAGAAAAAATGTCTGGAGATATAGCACCACATGCTGCAAATGTATTAAAGTATTTGTGGAGATGTGAATATAAAAATGGACTACAAGATATTGATAAAGCAATCTGGTATTTAAATAGACTAAAAGATAGGTGGGTACAAAGAAATGAAGTGGAAAAATCTGGAACAGGAAGCAAGGAATTTTCGTAGACTACGTATAGTTAAACCTACTAAAAAAGCAAAACCCTTAACAACTAGACGTTATCTTGCAGGACAAGCATTGTCAGGTCTAATTGCTAAGGGTAAAACAGATAAGATAGAAGTAGCTAAAGAGGCTTATGAGTGGGCAGATAGATTATTAGATGAAGAAGATTAGTTAAAAGTTTTATATGGTTTATAATCATCATAGTTTTTTAACATATGTTCAATAGTTCTTAATTGTTTTAAACCATCTGGTTTATCTAATAAATCTATTAGCTCACCTTCTATATCTAAGAAATCCATTATTTCTTTTACCTTTTCTTTATCTTTATTAAACAGTAATCTAATAATATTAATTTCTTTAGGTAAAGATTTTTCCATAAAATTAATTACATCATCTTTAACCTTAGATGATATATCCATTATTATATCTACTTGATCTTGCTTTCTAAGATCCATAAAATCAGGATTAGCTTTTAGAGCTTCTATAGCTCTGTCCTCAAAGAAAGGTGCAGCTATCTGATTCATTCTGTTTTGTATTTGATTAGGTGCATCTGTTTTATAAACATCCCAGTATCTCATACCTGCAACATTAACCATTCTTTCCATTAGATTAGGTTCATTTACAGTTCTAACTCCAAATAAATTTTTACCGGGATCAGCTTTACTTAACTCTACACCTCTAAATGGTGTTGCTTTTAGTGGTAGATCTTCAGATAAACCCTCTTGACTAAATAATTTTGGTATATTATTAATATATCTTACAGCTTCTCCCTGTAAAAATAAACCTTCTCGTAGATTAGGATTCATATTACTATCAGTAAACATTCCTATAACTTGATTTGGAGTATCAAAAGGTCGAGTAGCACCTGATAGTATTCTCTCTCCTGCTCCACCCATAAGATCTACAAGAGGTTTAATATCACCATTCTTTAACTTTTCTACTACATACTTTACTTGTCTACCTGTAAAATCTAAATCTCTGATAGCTTGACCACCAGTCTGAAGTATGACCTCATCTATTAAATTTTTAGGTATCTCTGAGTAGTCTATTTCTCTAGGATCATTAGTATCTTTCATACCATGAGCTAGTATCTGAGATAAAAGTCTGATAGTTGACACAGGCCAGTCATAAGTTTTATCTTCAATATCTCCCATACCTTGTCCTGATCCTATCTTGTAAGGACCAAGTTGTAATACCTCTTCATTTCTTTCTTGAGAGTATGATAAGCCTTCAGCAATTCTTTCTCTAGCTGCAGGTATTCCTAAAGCTATTAATGCTATACCAACAGAAGCTTTACCCCAAGCTTCAGCAAACTCTGGATCAGCATAATCAGGTTTCTTTCCAGTCAGCGCTCTATACGTGGCTCTAAAAGCATTGAAAGCAGTTAAGTCTCCCATAGTAGCAATAGTAGTATTCATGAAACTACCGAAAGGAACTATATAACCTATCTCAGTATTATTAGTAAAGTTTTCTATTTGTTTTGCAGCTGCTCTAAAAGCATTACCTGCAGGTAAAGTAGACCAGTTTACAGATGCAGTCTCTCTCATTGTTCTAAATAATGCCCTGTCTACTACCCTCTCTTGAAATTTTTTAGAGGCCATCTCTAAAGATACATCAGGTCTGGCATAAAACTGATCAGGACTCACACCATATTCTCTCATTATATATTGATTAACATTAGTCCCAAAAGCCCAACGCTTAGTTATATCATCTTGTAATCTAACAAAGGTTAAAGTTTGTGCACCTTTTGTTGCTGCATCAATTATTCTTCCTGTTGAAGATACTATTATATTACCTTTATCTAAATTAAAATGCTCAAAAGAATCTCTTACACCACCATCTCCTGCAACATCTCTAAATAATCTAGACTTAATTTTAGGATCTAACTCAAGTATTTTATTAGCGTACTCTATTGGAATGTCTGGAGATATTACATCAAAACCCCTACGTAAAGCACCAAACACACTACCATAAGCTTCATCATAAAACTCTTTTCCCTTTTTAGCATCAAGCATTCCATAATAAACACCACTCTGAGCTAAGTTAATACCACCAGTTACAAAGTCAGCCATAGTATTTAAGTTTACTAAAGCAACAAAACCTTTTAAGTTTGCACCGGTTGTAGATAGATGAGAAGTTAATAGTCTTTTATAAACAGATAAACCAAACTGTCTCATCTCTTTACTTGTTGGTCCTTCTCCTTTTTTAGTTTGACCTGCTATCATTTCAATAGCATCTTTTATATTAACACCTGCTTTTTCAAGTCTACTTAATTCTGATGGTAGCCACAGAGCTTCACCTGCTTCACTAACTGATTTAGCAAAATGATAACCCATGCTTCTAGCTGTTATCTTATCTCCTGATACAGGATATGAAACATTCACATTTGTTTCTACTCCATCTATAATTCTCTTTTCAGTTTTAATATCTGTAAACATCAGTTTACGACCAGTATCTTCTTCAAACTTTTTTACTATTTCCCTAACTTGTTTCGTATCTAAGTATTCCATAATAGCATTAGCATAAACAGCTGTTCTTGTTCCATATTTTTTTAGCATAGCAGGATGAACAACAAATCCTGAATCTTCTAATGCTTGAAAAAATCCTTTAGTCTTTTGATCTGGACTACCTAACCAAAAGTATTGAAAGAAAGCATTTGTTATCTCATTACTATCGTATTGTTCACCTCTAGCCTTTACTCTTTTCTTAGCATTATCTCTAAGAACTTTCCATTCTAAAAAGTTTTTACTATCACCTTTTATTAATCCAAAGTTTTCATCTACATAGTTAATGATGATGTCCTTTTTAACTCTTTTCTTTAGTTCTGCTTCAGCTTTACTAGTTCCTAAAGTTAAGAAGTCTTCATCAAATTGACGATAAGAAAGAAAAGTCTTTTTAAGTGGACCTTTCCTTAGTTCTTTTACAGTTGCACCCATAGCAACTAAAGTTGGTATTACTAACATATTACCTGCTGCAGTTATAGCACTTTGTGCAGGACTAAATTCATCTTGAACACCTACATCCATTAACTGCATCTGTGTTAATGCATCTGCACCAACTGCTATTGTAGTATCTATAAAAGCAAAAGGTAAAGCTTGTTTAGCAGTGTTGCCAATAGTTTTAAATGCTAGTTGTTTAGTTGTTCCTTCTTTAACTGCTTTTAAATATGCCTCTTTCATAAGAGTTTTTGCAGCTAATGCTGAAGTTTTAGTAGCACCAAAACCAAACAATTTACCAATACCAAATCCTAGTAATGTTGCAGGATCATATACACCTGCTTTAGCATAGTCCCAAGTAGCATCAGCCATCTCTGCCCAACTACCATCACCAGTAAATGCATTAGTCATCTGATCAAATAATTTATAACCTGCACCAAGCTTAACTTTAATATCGTCATTAGCATTCATTGTGTAAGCTATCTCATTACCTACAGTAACTGTTTGACCTGCACTAAAAGATCTTTGGTAGTTCTGCCATATTTCAAATACATCTTCGTCAGACATATTCCTGTAGTCCCTACCTTTGAAGCCACCTATATCACCACCTGCTAAACCAACAACACCCCTTCTAGCTTTAGTTAGTAACCCACCCGGTGTATACCTAGCTTCTAAATTACTTCTAATAATATCCATAAATCTATTATCAGCTAGTATTTGTTCTTTAGTGAGTCTTCTGTTTTCATAATCTTGAGCAAAAATCTTTTCAAGATCTATATAAGAGTCTTCATTTAATGAAGGAACAACAACTGGTGATTCTATATTATATGGTACAACCTCCATTTCATAAGGAGTTGGTTCAATAGTGGGTGTATTAATATTATCAGAATCTTGTTGATTAAGAAAATCTGAAATGTCAAACTTTTCTGGTTCTGGAATATTAGTATTAATATTTATAGGCATTATTGTCATTATTAATTTGACCTGTTTGTTAAATCATATGAGTGTAATATATTAGGTGATTCTAAAGTTCCATCATAAGCTGCAATCTTATCTCCTACTCCAAATAACTTATCTCCATAAACTAATTGATATAAAAAACTTTGCGTATTAGGATTAAGATTAGGATCATAAGGAATTAATTCTGTAGGTCTTCCGGGAAGAACAGGAACTAAAATAAAATCTCTAGCTCTAGCAGCTTCTAAGTATTGATTAACTAAAGTATCTCTGGCTAATTTAGGTGATTGTTTTAAGTATCTTTCTAATCCTTTAGCACCATAAATTAAAAACAATTCTAAAGGATTATCGTCATCTTCAAAAGATTCTCTTGCACTATCTAATTGTTGTTGATAATTTATATAAAAATCTCTTTCAATTATTTCAGATTCTGTTAAATTTCTAGGTGTTGTTTGAGTTCTTCTGCCAGAGGGATCAGTAACATAACCTTCTTTAATATCATTAAGTTTTCTTATCTTATCTCCAAGTTTATCACTATGTCTTTTTGCCATTAGTGCAGTTGATGAAGTAGAATTATTAACAAAAAGTTTTATTTCATTAGGTGTAAAATCCTCTCCTAAAAATTTATCACCAAGAATAATCTGACCTCTTGGCATTTCTTCTTGTTGAAGTATTACTTTATATAAACCATCTAATTCTCTACCAATATAATCTTCTACCTTTTTAATATCTATTCTTCCTGATGGAGTAGATGCCTGAGCTACAGAACCTTCTATTAAACTTCCAATAAATTTTTCTGATACCGGACTTCTTGCAAAAGGTTTATCTTGTACTTCATAAAATTGTTGAGCCTCTTTAATTTTTTTATGTAGTCTTTCAAAAACTGTTGGGTCTCCATTAGCCATAAACTTAGCAGCTGTATTATCATCTAGTCCAAAGTTCTCTTGGAGATTCTTCATAAAAGCTGCTTCTTTTGTTGACTGACCAAACACATAACTATCTCCCATAGTAGGACCTAAAGATGTTTGTGTTATATCATCTTCATCATTACGATTAAATAACTGTATACCTCTATTATTAACAGTTGATCTATTAAATAATTTAGCTATTGATGATGCACCACCTTTAGCATATAAATCCATAATAGTTTTTTCTCGTTGATCTTGACGAGCTTCTACTTTATCTTGGTAGTTTCTTATACCTACTGCTGTTAATTTCATCTTATGTCCTCGCCATTAATCCTTGGGGTTTATCAATTGATGCCTCTCTTATAGGATCATCTTTAATCATACGTTTATAATCAGGTGAATCAGTATCTATTACTTTACCTTTAGGTTCAGGTTTTGGAATATAGTTATCCCTAATTCTACCATCTGGTCCAAAAAAATCCATACCTTCTTGTTTAGATAATCCTGCTTCTGAATCATATTCAAAGTCTTCTTGTCTTTCAGCTAAAAACTTCCTAGCTAACATTTCATTTCTAGCATAAGATATTCTTTCATCTTGTTCTTTATCTTCAAAACCCTCATCATAGTTTACATCTAATGAATCTGCATAACCTTTTAAGTATTCATGTATAACAGGTGCTACTATTAAACTTATATCTATAGAATGCATACCCTCCACCACAGCATTACGAGTAATACCTTCTACTAATGTAGACAGATCCACACCCATTTCTAACATAAACATTGCTTGTTCCACTGCTTTAGGATTATCAAGTATATCTAAGTGGTAATCTAAAGCTTTTACTGGATCATTTATTTCTGGGGGTCTCTCATATGGAGCACCTTTAGGTGTTGATGTTAGAGATTGACCCGGAACAGGTCTGTTAAATTGCATTATAAGTCCTCTCTATTAAAATAAAAATTAGCATCAGAAATTCTATTTTGCATCTTAGGTTCACCTGCAACTAGATATTGTCTTTCAAACATTTTAGTTAGCTGACTAATACTTAAATCTTGATTATTAAACTTCTCCATAAAATCCTCTGTAAATCCATGAGTCCTATTATTCTTCAATTCATGAATTAAAAAAGCATAACTACCCTCATAAGTTTTAGGATCTAAATTATTCTTCTTAGTAAAATCTAAAAATTCTTTTCTTCTTGTAGCTGTCCATTGGGCATCACCTAAACCTCTACCACCAGTTTCTTTAAATGCAGTAAAACCTCTAGACTCATGATGAAGATTACCAATAATGGCACTAAGTTGTTTCTTAGTAAGATTAGGAAACTCACTCTTTAAATCTTTAAAGTATCTATTAGCTCTTTCAGTATTATATTCATCAGACTCAGAAAATTGTTTTTCTAAATCTGGTCTAGTATTAATAGGTTGATCCTCACCTGAAGAAGCTTTCATTTTTAAAAAGTTTTGTTCTTTAAGTCTTTTATTTTCTTTTCTAATAGCACTAAATCTTTCATAGATAGCAATATTAGTATCTCCTATTTTAGATATTTGTGCTTCAGCTACCTTTACATCAGGTCTACCACCTAAAGATTTAGGTTTCTCAGGTGAAGCAAAAGAACTACCCTCCATCTTTAGATATTGATTATAAGCTTGTTCATACATACTAGACATATCTGTCCCCTTTAATATTAATAATAACGAAAGTAAAATAAGTAGACCTCTGAATAACATATTAGCTAAAGAAAGGCATACTTCCAATTAGACCTTTACCACCAAATAGACTACCTATTCCACCACTACCAAAAAGTAAACTAAAGATGTTTTCTGTAAATGCATTATCTTGAGCCTCATCTAATTGCATTCTCACTTTTGCTAACTCTTTGTCTCCAAGAAGAAGATTCATAGTTCTTTCTTTAGCATTCTCTGCTCCAGTAAATGCAAAGTTCATGATGTCTCTTTCTCTCTGCCAGATCTCATCAATAGCTTTGTTAGTTAAACCATTAACATCTTTTGCAAATTGAAAGTTACTTTGATTAGCAGCAGCTGTGTTTGCAGTAGTAGTGTCTTGTCTCCATTTAGCATTAGCTTGTGCTATCTGTGCATACATCTGTGCATTAAATTGTTCTCTTGCAGCTTGTAACTCTGAGTTAAATTTTTGTATTGCATTAGCTTCTCCTGCATTAAATTGATTCATAGCATTTACTTGTGCAGAATTAAACTGATTCAACTGTGATTTCATTGTAGCATTGAACTGAGAAGTTTGAGTTTCATTTGCTGCATTAAATTGTTCAGTTGCATTTTGTGAAGCAGTGTCACTTAATACTGTGTTAGCTAAAGTTTGTGCTTTAAATATTTCCGTTTGTTGTTCATTATTAAGATTAGCCATATCTATCTGCAAAAAGTTTTGTGCATTTTGAACTTGAGCTTGTTGTTCATTACTTAAACTAGCCATTTCTAACTGAGAGATCTGAGCAGCTTCTGCCATTACTAATGCTTGTTTATTATTTAAGTTAGTAAGATTCATAGTCTGTGCCATCTTAGCATTCTCTAGTGCTACCTGCTGATCTGCAGTAAAATTCATGTTAGCTATTTCACTAACCTTTGCAGCATTCATAACTTTAGTTTGAAAGTTTTGATCAAACTCTATCTGCATAAACTTAGCTCTTTGTTCTGCTTTAGCTAAAGCCATCTGTTGTTTATTAGCTGTATCTATTTGTGCTATTGGTAATGATGCTTCCATAGCAGCTTGTATAATAGCTTGACCTGCCATACTAGATGCACCTAAACCTCTCTGTGCCATTACTGCAGTAGCTTTACGCATTGCTCCTGCTGCCCAAGGTGGTGTATTACCTCCCTCAAACTGATCCATCAAGGTAGTTAATTCATCTTGCATAGAAGCAGCTTTTACTTCTCCTGTACCAAAAG
>TARA_R100000655_G_scaffold20076_4_pt1 | contig 19278 bp, 9 predicted proteins | sample TARA_R100000655 | Tara Oceans TARA_R100000655 (sample SAMEA2622497) | marine metagenome | biome: marine biome (ENVO:00000447); feature: deep chlorophyll maximum layer (ENVO:xxxxxxxx); material: "saline water (ENVO:00002010), including plankton (ENVO:xxxxxxxx)" | depth 90 m
CATGGGTAAGGATAATTATTACAATCAACATGTAGATACATTAATTAAAAGCTTAATGAATCATGATGCGTTAAGTAAGCAAGCTTTAGAAATTATAATGGAAGAAAATTCTGACCATTTTGCTAATGGTGGATATAGTAACTACATTAAACCTAAGACTTATACACTTAGTGCTGAGACTGCAGCGAATACAGGTTTTTATTGGACAAAAGATACAGAGCATTCTCATGAAAGAAGTGATGTTGAAAGAATTCCTGAAGAAGACCCAACTATTTCAGAAAATTCGGATTATGAAACAGTGGACCCGGATTTAGCAAATGTTGAAGAAAAAGTATCTATTGAAGCTATAGAAGAAGTAGTACCTGTAGTAGAGTCTAATGAAGACATAGAAGAAGAAGTTACTGAAGAAGAAGTAGTTTCTGAACCAGAGAGGTCCCTGGTAGAAACAGGATCACAACCTAATAATTTAAAAACAGAAAAAACAGATGGAGGAAGCACAGATTTTGACTGGTTCTGATGAACTAGAGCAATTTTATAAAGACAAGTTCTATTTTAGCTATAGTAGCATAAATAAACTATTGTTTTCACCAAGAATGTTTTACTCTCACTATGTGCTCAACCAGAGAGAGGACAGTGTTGACTCTCACCTTGTAAAAGGGAGGGTCATTCACTGCCTTCTTCTAGATAAAGATGCATTTGATGATGAGTTTATAATCATTCCTGGTAAGTTACCAAGTGGTAATAATAAAATGATAGTTGATGAGATTTTTAAACTCTATACAGATCTTGGAGATGATTCATTATCACTAAGGCTTTTTGAAAAAAACATATTAGATTTATTAGAAATAATCAATTTACATCAAAAGCTTAAGACTGATGAAGCAAGAATCAAAAAGATTCTAACAGATGATAACATAAGTTATTTTGATTTTCTAAAGAAAGCTGCAGGCAAAACATTAGTAGATGTAGAAACTCTAAACTATTGTAAGGAGTGTGTAATGAGTGTAAGTAATAACACTACTGTTAAACAGCTGTTACAATTAGAAAAGTCAGAAGAAGATAAACATCTATCTGTAGATAATGAAGTATCAGTGCGTTCTGATAGAAATATCTTTGAAGATAATCTCAAGTATGGATTTAAGGGTATACTAGATAATGTAGTTATAGATGAAGACAAGAAACAGTTATTTATAAATGATGTTAAAACAACAGGGAAGCCTCTAATTGATTTTGCAGACTCTGTAGAATACTATAAATACTGGATTCAAGCAGCTATTTATTATAATCTTGCGTTTTATAAATATATTAATAATAGAAAAGATAAGTTAGAGTGGGGTATAAACTTTACATTTGTAGTTATTGATCAATATAATCAAGTTTATCCTTTTCAAGTTAAACCTAAGACTATGGAAGAGTGGTTAATAAAGTTTAGAAATGAAGTGCTTCCTCAACTAGATTATCACTACAACACAAGAAGCTATGGTCTACCATATAAATTAGCATTAGGAAAAGTAACATTATAATTAATTAAATTTATGCCAGTAAAATCCGTTTATAAAAAGTATTTTCAAAAATCAAAGTTATTTTTGTACCCTTTGCTTGGAATAAGGAAAGGTTCAAGTGTTGTTCCCTCAGAAACATATATAGAGTGGAATGACACTGTGTCAAAAGATGATGCAAAACTTGTTTGTTTGTATCACCCAAGAGATGATAATGAATATAAAAAATTTGAGAAAAATGTGTTATTAAGGCACAATAGATTGGCTGATTATTGTATGATTGATGAAGAAAATTTAGTAGTAATATTTGAATTTTCAGATAAAAAAGATGATTGGGAAAAGTTTTTAGAAGGTAGATATAGTAAAATGAATGAGTCCACAAAGAAAGAGATATTAAAGTTCTTTGATTCTAATACAGGAAACTATGTCTATATGAAAAGCTATTTGCATCCCGATAAGTATTATGAAGATTATGCATTGTGCTTAAATGTAGAGGTTAGTTTCTTAAAAGATGTTGGTGAACTATGTAGCAAACCAGACCTTGAAAAAGAAAAACTTATACTAAATGTACCTTGCTTGAATAAAATATCAAATTAATTAATTATTTTTATAAAAAAAATCAACATGGAGAATTCAATGATCCTGGTTAAATCAACCTGGCAAGAAACACAAACTTTTAAAATGGTACCTATCAGTAATGATTGTCCATATGTAGAATGTATATTTGATCCAACATCAAAAGTTTTTGTAATTATAGGTAAGACAGTTAAAACTGCATTACATATGTTACCTAAACTAGATGAGTATGGAAAAGCTATTAGTGGTAATAGAGGAGCTAAACAAGAAAGAAGATCAATTGAAACTTTTCAAGAGTATTACATTGAAGATGTAGACTCTATAAAAGAGATTGTAAATATCTTTGCTGTGAATGCTAAAAAGTTTAGTCTTAAAAGTTTCCTAGAAACTAAGAAAGATAAACCTTCTATATCAGCAGTAGTAGAATCTTAGAATATGAATAGAACCCATTGGGTGATGGACTATGAGACTTTATTAAATTGTTTCATAGCCGTCTTTGAAGATATCAAATCTGATTATAGAGAAATATTTGTTATTCATAACACTCGGAATGATATTCTAGAATTTGTTACATTTCTAGAAAGAAACATCTTCCGTGAAGAATGGCATGTATCTTTTAATGGTTTGTCCTTTGATGCTCAAATTACAGAACATGTATTAAGAAATAAAGAACAACTCCTGGAAATGCCGGGGGAAGAAATAGCTTTATTTTTATATGGAAAAGCTCAAAGCATAATACAGAGGCAAAATGAAGGAGAATTCTCTGAATTTGCACCTTGGCACTTACAGATCAGACAGATAGATGTATTTAAACTCAACCATTGGGATAATGCAGCTAAGAGATCTAGTTTAAAGTGGATTCAGTTTACTATGGATTGGCAGAACATACAAGACATGCCTATCCATCACAGTACTGAAATTAAAACTAAAGAGCAGGTAGATGACATAATAACTTATTGTATTAATGATGTCAAGTCAACTAAAGCTATCATGTTTAAAAGTAAGAAACAGATAGAACTTAGGAAAGCTTTGACAGAAGAATATAATATAGATTTATTTAGTGCATCTGAACCAAGAATAGCTAAAGAACTATTTGCACTTTTCCTTAGTGAGAAGACAGGTATAGCAAAGTATGATCTTAAGAAATTAAGAACATACCGCAGCAAGCTTGTAGTCAAAGATTTAATTCTGCCTTATATTAATTTTAAGACAGCTACATTTCAAAGACTAGTTAATAAGTTTAATGACCTAGTACTAGATGCAAATGATCTAAAAGGTAATTTCAAATACACAGTTAGGTATAAGAATATAACAACTCATTTTGGTCTCGGTGGTGTACACGGAGCTAGAAAAGAGGTGTATACTTCTGATGAAGACTATGTTATAATGTCGTCAGATGTTACAAGTTTTTATCCTAACCTAGCTATTAAAAACAAGTGGGCACCATTACATCTTCCTAAAGAAGAATTTACTGATCAGTATGAATGGTTTTTTAAAGAAAGGAAAAAGATTCCTAAATCTGACCCTAGAAATTATGTTTACAAGATTGTACTGAATAGTACTTATGGTTTAAGTAATGATGAGAATAGTTTTCTATATGACCCGGAACTTACAATGAAGATAACTATCAATGGACAATTGAGTCTAATGATGTTACATGAAATGATTTGTGAGAATATTCCAAATGCTGTTCCTTTGATGCATAATACTGATGGTCTTGAAACAAGAATACCACGGAAATATGTAGATAAGTATATGAGCCTTTGTGAAGAGTGGGAAAAGATTACTAATTTGAATCTTGAACATGATACATACCAGAAGGTTATGCTGGCAGATGTCAACAACTATATTGCTATAAATGAATATAAAGAAGTTCACAAAGATGTATTTGAAGATTTAAGAAAATCAAACCCTAACTATCTGTACAAGATATCTAATGATAAATATTATTTTGCAGGTGTTAAGTCCAAGGGACGTTTTGTATTTGAAGATCTTCCTTTACATAAAAATAAGAGCTTCTTATGTGTAAAGAAAGCAATATATAATTACTTTATAAAAAATATAGACCCTGAAGAATCTCTTAAGTCTAACAAAAATATATTTGATTTTTGTGGAGGAGTTAAGAAGAAAGGTAACTGGGAGTTTAATAAAGAATATGTCACTGAAAGTGAGCATAAAATTGATAAACTTCAAGGAACTGTTAGATACTATATATCTAATAGAGGTTGTAAAATTATAAAGAGTAATACTGTTGACGGTAGATCTGCTAAAGTAGAAGCCGGTAAATGGTTACAAACTGTGTTTATTAATTACATAGAAAAGCCATTTGAAGAGTATGATATAAATTATGATTTTTATCTTAAGAAGGTTATGCGGGAGATAGAGCTTCTGCAGCCTAATAAAACACAATTACAATTATTTTAATTATGCCAACAAAAATTAAAGAATGTACAAAGCAGCATCTGTTTGATGTTGCTTTACCAAATCAGACAAGCACTTATACTGTAATCAGTCATAAGTCAGTTATAGATCTATCAATTGAATGTCTAGAGAATGCAGGATTTAAAGTTAATCAAGAGCATTATAGATGTACAGGAAATGGAAATATAGCACAAGGAGTATATAGATTAACATTTATGGATGACCCTGAGTTATCCATGATGTTTGCCTGGTCTAATAGTTATAACAAACAGATGAGGTTTAAATGTGGTATTGGAGCTTACATAAATCAAACTGGTAGTAGTATGGTTTGTGGAGATATGGGTTCTTGGGCCCGTAAACACACCGGTACTGCAGACACAGAAACTGAAGAGACCATTAAAGAGCAAATCAAAGATGCTAATATGTATTATAAGCAGCTTGTTAAAGATAAAGAAAGTATGAAGGAAATTCATATTAGTAAAAGACAACAAGCTCAGTTACTTGGTATCCTGTTTGCTGAATATGAAATCCTTACTACTGAACAAGCTAGTATCATTAGACAACAAATGTCTAGACCTAGCTTTAAGTATGGAAATCCTGATAGCTTATGGGCATTTTATAATCATGTTACTATAGCTTTACAGCAGTCACATCCTAAAACTTGGATGGAGGATCAGAGAGTTCTTCATTGGTTTATATCTGATGCTTTTAAATTTAATAAAGTAGAAGAGGTGGAGCCTGAAGTAGATCCTAATCAAGTAGATCTAGAAGATATGATTGCAGAAGTTGAGGCTGAAGAGGAAACAACTGTACAAGAACTTGTAGACAAAGCAGTAGCTAATCCTAATGATGATACAGGTGAAGAGATAGTTGAAACTACTCCTGAACTTGCAATTGAAGAACAGATAGCTGAAGATGAAGCTGAAGCTGAGGAAGGTTTCACTGTACACTTAGGTGATGAAGAAGGAACATCTTATGAAATCAAAAGTGTAGAAGATATGGAATCTCTTCAAAAACATGCTAAAGAAGTTCTAAAACATCAAGAAGATGATGCAGACTTTGATCTAGACTTTACTACAGAGACTGAGCAAGAGGAAATAGATGTAGAAGATGGAGATCTGCCGGATTTGTTTTAATATATTATTATAATATATTTGATTAGTTCAAGAGAGGGGGTGTAAAAACCTCCTCTTTTTTTTTAAAAAAATTTAGTTATTTATAAAATAATTATTATATTTAACTGTCTCATATTATTTATTTGATTAATTAGGGAAAGAGGAGGATGCAAGTCCTCCTTTTTTTATATATTTATATTATGAAAAGTAGAAGCTTATATGACTTACATAAAGAATATCTTCAAATTAAAGGAGGAGAGTTTGCATCATGGTATGATAAGCTTAATAGTAATGAGAAAATGATGTTTAACAAAATCCTCTCTGATATGAGAGATGACTTATCTAATTCCAAAAAAAATAAGAATGAAACTAAAACATAATAACAAAACTGTTTATGTAAAATATGTATCTTCAGATCATAAGTATGCACTAGTTACTGAAGATGAAAGTAAAACTTTTAAAATTTACAAAGTAGATGTAGAAAATCTTGAAGGTTTAAACAAAAGAAATTTAAATAAATTTAAAAGATTTGCTACTATGAATTACCCTGCAGATGAAGGGTAAGAGTTATAATAGTTAAATGTATAATAAAGGAATTTATAGGTTCATCATCTGTTGGACCTATATATTCCCATCCTAAAAGACATCTATCATGTGGCCAATATATACTAAGTATTATTTCCATTATCTTTGCAATTTACTACCTGAAGCACTTAAGTTCTTAATACCTGTTTGTGGATCACCTGTAGAACCTGTAATACCTACACCTTTTAATATATTACTTACAATCTTTAAGTCACCTTCTTCTTTCCACGGATAAGGTCCTGAATCTCTTTTATATCTTGCAGCATCATTACCAGTTGCAATGTTTAAAACATCTGCAAAGATCTGACCGTATAAACCTAATGTATTTCCAAAAGCAGTTGTAGTACTAGTAAGTATAGACATCTGATCATCTAAACCAAAGTTAATTCCTGCTACTTTAGGTAATGGTATATAAGCTGTAGTCTCAGCTAATGTACCCATCATCAATAACAAAGCATGATTAGTTAAGAATCCTGGCATGTTAAAGTTATCTTCTGTTATAGCACCGGATCTTTCTTTTATCTTTGCCCACTTTTCTTCATCATCATCATCCCATCCAAATATCATAGCCATCAATAAAGTAAATGTAGTTATGACAAGTGCTTCTGAAGCCATCTTTTTCATACCAACTTTTTCTTTAGTACTTAGATAGTTATATCTTTTACCAAGAGATGATATAAGTTTGTAGTATCCTCTAAATCCTTCTAGGTAAAATCCTTTACCAACATCTCCAACATCATAATCATATCTATTCCCGGTTATTATTCCTCCCCATCTATTTTGAAACATTGGTACAAACCATTTTCTCATAAAGAAGAACATCCTGTATAATAACAACTTGTTACCTTCAGGTTGACCAAATGTATCATAAGAACCAAATAGTCTACGTGATACTCCTTGCACTTTAGTTTTTAAATTTTTAAAATTTTGAGCTTTGGATATAATAAGTTCTTGTCCAGGTTTAGCTTCTATGTCTTTTCTTAATTTATTCTTAGCCATTAATACTTCCTTGGTCATTCCAAATCTATCTGCAACTTGTTGTAAAGTTTCTCCTTCTCCTAGTGTATGGTATATAGGTTCATAGTTCCACTCTACATCAATACCTTCTTTAAGTTTTAATATCCCATCTTCACCTTGTTCCCAGGCATCTTTAAATTTTATAGAATGTTTTTTACCATCTATAATCTGATCAACTTTTTGTGCATCTATAAATGATCCAAATAAAGTTAAGCCAGCTTCCATTTCCCCAAACTTTCTATGCATGTATAAGAATTCACCGTTTACAAAATCTTTCCATAAACTTCTTTGAACACTTCTACCCAAGTCATCTTTAGTTTTAAACTGAGGATCCATAAGTTCAATAAGTTGTGTTGATACTGAACCAGGCCCTATAGCATAGATACCATTCTTAGGGATGAAAGACCAATTAGTCATAGCTTCAAATGCCCACTGTCTACCACTAGCCATATTCTTAAGATTAATCCACTCATTACCTGATGCTTCAATAGCAATCTGCACCATTGCACCATACTTGTTTTTTAAATCTGATGGAATGTTCAGTGCTAATGATGCAAGTGCAGACATTCTTTGGAATGTTGCTGCTAACTTAGTTATTTGTGGCATACTTTCAGACGCAGCTGAATTTACTTTACCATAAAATTCTCTGTCAAGTAAACTTTTAACTTGCTCTAACATGTTATTATGTGCATCAGATCTATTAGGTCTTTGAAGTTTACCTTTTATCTTTTGAATCCTCTTATCATAAGCAGTCATATTTTTAGGCTTAGCTTCATCAGACTCTAAAGTTTCTCTAATTGCATTCATGAACGGCAAGTTCTCATATAGAGTTTTATGTGTCTCTAAAGACACTGTGTATTTTATTAAGTTTTGTATAAGATCAGGATCTATTCTTTTTGAATCTAGTTTATATAAACCATCAACTGGTATATAGCTTACTTGATTACCACGTAAATCTGTGTTTACAAGATTCATTTTCTCATCATAGTTGAATTCTTTACTAGTAAAGTCTTCTGTTGATTTTCCAAAAGCACCCGTAGTCTTAGATAAGAATTCTATACCTGATTGTTTCAACTGTTCAAGTCTATCACCATATTTTCCTGCTTGAAATGATTCTACTATGCCATCAACTGCATATCTAGGTAAGTCTAAATATAACTTAGCATAGTTACTATTTCCAGATTGAACATCTAAATGAAACTTTTTAATAGTTTCAAGCAATTGATACTCAGCACCTGCAGGATTCATTTCTGCATATCTTTTATTCATGAATCTATCATCCTTTGCACTAAACTTATCACCCGGCTTATACTCTCTTGGTAGATAGTTACCCCTATTATCTATATATTTCCCAACATATTCTTCTCTTTGTTCTGGTGTAAGACCTTGAGGTATACTTAAGTATTTATCTCTAACTTGGAATCTAGAATGTCTAGCATTAGGAACACCTTTTATAGTTATTGTTTCTTGTGTATTAGGATTAACAAGTTCTGTTGTTAACAACATCTTATTATCACTAGGTATTGAAATACTATGAGCAGGGTTTCTATTAAATACAGTTTTACCAAAGTATTTTTTACTTACATGATTAGCTTTAAACCAATCAAAAAGTAAATCATCTTTCTTTACAAGATCCTTGAATTCATCTTTATTAATATATTCAGATGCGTCCTCAGCTTTAACAGGAGCAATCTCAAATCTAGATAACTGATAGTTTAATTCATCCAAGTAGTATTCAGTAGGAAGTTTAGTAGACAATTCTCTAAGCTCTGTCCAAATCCCTTGAAGCTCAATCTCTTCTGCTACAGATAGTCCCTTGCTTTTAGTTGAAACTAAATCAACATATCTTTTCTTTTGTATCTCATCTAAAGCCTCACCTTTCTTTTGCATTAAAATATACTCAGCAAGTTCTGCTTGCTCTTCTGCAGTTAGTCCTGATGATTTGTCAACACTTGTTTGATAGTTATTAATCTGCTGTTGCAGTTCTTTTATTCTTGCAATTCTTTCCTCACCCAAAGCTTCTGGCATTGGTTGACCTTGCTCATCTTTAAATAACCTTAAGGTGTCATTAATTTCTTTATAAGCTGCTGATACATCAAAATCAGAATCAACTTCTACTTTTTCCTGCAGCTCATTCATTCTATCATAAAGCTGAGATAATCTCTCATAGTATTGTTGTGAATAAACTACTTTAGTATTTTGTTTAGTCCATTCATCAACTTTAGATTGCCATTCAGGGTTCAATTGATCTTTAGCATCATACTGAGATATACCTTTAGATTCTAATAAGTTTAAAAAGTTTTTAAATGCACCTTCTAAAGATCCTTTTATAGGAACCATTTCATGAAAGTCTCTAGTAGCTTGAGAATATTGAATTAAAATCTCAGCCTTTTCTTTTGCTCTTCCTGTCTTTAAGTTCCCATCTTCATCACGCATTGAATACAATTGCTTATACTTTCTAAAAGCTTCTTGCTCAACAGTGTATTGTTCAAATCTTTCTAGTTCATCAGTAGCTTTATTAATTACTGAGTTATAACTATCTAAGGCTAACTTTCTATCTAACCAAGCTTCCATCCCAACTTCTCCAGCATCCTCAAATATTGCATCTTTTTCATAATACTCTTCAGTGTAGTTATCCCACATATAATCTCTATGGAACTGATACTGTTCTTTCCTCAGTCTCTTAACTTCTTCTGCATCACCTTTTGTATATGCTTCTTTAATATCAAACTTATATTTATCAACTGCATATCTCCATCCATTTCCAAACTTATCTAAGAATGAATATACATCAAATTTAACAGGGTTACCTTCTTTATCAAAATCTAACACTTGATCTTTAAAAGCTAGCATATCTATCAGTTGTCTAGTATTAGACTTGCTATATCCCACAGCAGGCAGTAGCTTTTCTAATTTACTTCTTAACTCTAATGACTTTCTATAACCTTTATTTGTAGCATCTGAATATAAATCTTGAATGTACTTAGACAATCCACCAACTATAGGGTTAGTTGTAATACTATAAGATTCAATCATCCTATTAATGATACTTACATCTTTAAACTCCCCTGATAATATACTCTCTATCTTTGGTAAGTTTACAAGCATGTCTTGATACTTTTTCCAAAAAGGCTCAACATAAGCTATCGGCACACCTTTAGATTTTAAAAACTCTACATCAGACTCATCAAACTTTTGTTTAATAAGTTTGTCATAAATGTCTTCAAACTCTTCTTGACTAATATGTTGACTTAAAGAATTTCCTAAATCTGTTTTTAGTTCTTCTTCTAAAAACTTATTTATATGACCCGAATTTTCAACAAAGAAATACTTAGTAAATCTTTCATATAGTTTTTTAATATTTTCTTGTGACCTAATAGTTTCATTACGTATCTGACCAAGTAAATCACTAAAGGCATTATCTGAAGTTATTTCAAAATCTTTTTTTAATAACTCATCCAGGTCCTTAACCAGTTGATACATTCTTTGAGATGAACCTTTGTAAACACCAAGAATAGCCATGTCAGATCTAGTACCAAAGTTTTTCTTTTTAGATAGTAAATCCAATTCACGGTTCATGTTTTTAAAACTCTGTGACATAACACCCAATGTACTTACTAAAGCTATAGACTTATTATTTAAATCTTCTAGTCTTCTCTCCTCTGCATCTAGCACAATCTCTAGAGCCTCATCAATGTTTTTATTATTTAAACTGTCTCGTAGATATCTAGATAAATCTTTTTGTATACTAGGTAATAGTTTTCTACCATCTTTTTCAAAGAAGGATCTCTTTAATATTTCTTTAGTTGCAGGATCTAACTTAGTCTTCCTTGCATTCATTAACACTTCTTTGTTAGCTTCAAATATTTCAGTGATTGCCTGGTTAATAGTCTCAGCTTTAGCGTTATCAGTTAATACCTTAACTCTTTCTATTAAATCTTTTCCATATGCAACCACATCCTCTTCAGTCAACATGTCTGTCTGCAGGTCTATTTGATCTGACAGCATTATGGTACCGAGTTCTTCTAGTGTAGTGTCAACATTTATTTTGGAGACTTTTATTTTTCTACCAAATATACCTCGTAGTAAATCTTTAATGGCAGCTAAAAGTTTCCTTATAACATTATCAAATCCCTTTGTTTCTATTTCATTGTTTACTTGGTTTGCTGATTTTAGTTGTAGTGCATATGTTAAGATTTCATCTTTTAAAAATACAGGTGAGTCTTTTAATTCAGGATACTCTGCTAGCACGGCCTCTTCTATAACTTCCCCCTCAGTAGTACCCATCAACTCCTCGTACAGATTATTATACAGTTTATCATTCAACTGTCTTACTGATCTTATTAATGGATGACCAAACTCATGTAGTACAGTATTTAGCGTTACATTGTCTCCTACTACATAAACAGTTCCTGCAAAATTAAAAGCGGGTTCTCCTCTGTATCCTACTACTCTACTTTTTAATATCTCTACAGCTCTCTCCTCTGTTATGTTCTCGAAGTTGTAGTTCATTCCTAGTGCTAATCTTTCTGCTATTGCAGATCCTAGTTGTCTAGATCTTTGGCTCTTAAGGTCTTCTAAGTTTATCTCAACACTATTGTCTTCTAGGAAGTTAAATTCAAGTTGCTCTCCTGTTGGTTCTAGAACAGTATCCTCTACAGTATCTTCTACAACTTCTATAGTTTCTTCAGGAACAACAACAGGTTGTGAAGATCTCTCCTCGTATGTTTTTATTTTTTCATCTAAAGTCTCAAATAAAACTGAGTTAGGAACAGCTCGTCTTACCTTGAATGTAAGTTCTCTTCCAGTTGTTACCGGCCTTGAGTATGTAGCATCATATGCATTAATGGCAAACAATTCATTACCTAATGTATCTAAGTTGTATTTTCTAACTGCAATCTCAGTTAACTTTTTATTTAGATCTTCATACAGTTTTAGATCCAAGATCTTTCTCGTATCATCAATTGCTCCTTTATCTATTAGATGCTTTATTGCATTATCTCTCGCTATACAAGCCATTTCTTTTTAATTTAAAATTTACAAACAAAAGGATCTTCTTCTAATCCTAGTTCTGTTATTATTTCTGCATCGGATATTCCTTGAACATCCCCTATTGTTTCTTCTACATCTTTATATTGTGCTGAGTCAGGATTTAAAACTCCAAACTTCAACATCTGTTTAGATAAATCTATATATAGTTCACTAGGCATTGTAGTTGATCCAAAGCCTGATTTAGGTAATGCTATTGTGACACCACCTTTTATAAGCTTACTTAAAGTATTAAACTTTTTTGACCACACTTCTTTTACCTGATCATATCTTTCAGGATTAAAGGTAGAAAAATTATCTGTGTATCCATTTACTCCAACAGGAATTCCCATTGATAAATCTTCTGAAAGTTTAGATATTAATCCAGACTTTCTATAAGGAACAGGATTTGTAGTTTTAACATTAGTTAAAAAGTAACTATACACAAAGAAAGTATTTGGATTATTGTTTACTAAGTTCTCATAGTATTTTGTACCATCCTTACTGTCATCATACAGAACTACTCCAGGTACAGCACCTTCAATTAAATCTTCAGAAGTTTCTTCTACTGTTACATCAGGCTTGAATATATCATACTCAACTAAGTAATCTTTAAATATAGGTTTAGTTCTTTTTGATGCTCCTGGTTTAATATCATTAACATTTACAAAACTCTTCATAAAGCCATTAAAGATATCAACCATATCTGATTGAACTTTCCCTGTTAATAAATCATTGATTCTATTAGCAGAGTCTTTTACAATAAATAGATAATCGCTTGGTTCTAATATATTTGTAAAGTTATATTTTCCTGCTGATACACCGGATTGTAAAAATCCTACTAAAGGAAGTCTACTAAAGAATTCACTTATATATAAGTTATCTTCATAATTAGGTACTTTAAGTATCTGAGGATTAGCTAAGTCTTTTAAGTTTTTATTATATAAAGTAGATAGATTATTATCAAAATCTTTTTCTGCTAAATACAAGTTATAACTATTTATTTTTTTATTAGTTTCAGGTTTTAACTTTTCAAGAACCGTATATTTAGAAAGCTTGTCTCCAAACTTATCCATTAGTTGTGAGTATTCTACAGAGTATGCATTTACCGGATCATTAAACAAATGATATGGATTAAAGATATTAGATAAAGCTTTGTTAGCTAGTATCTTTTCATAAACATATTTCTTAGGGTTACCCTTAGTAGGGTCTAGTTCTGAAATACTCTTTAGTTCTTTTTTAAATAAAGTTGTAGACTCAAGATCTTCCATACTTGTGATAGATCTCAAAGTTTCTCTTTCTAAAACAAAGTGCTTGTACTGAGTAAAGTTTGTACCCTTTGATGATTTAAATGTAGCAGGGTTTAATGCATATAAACCTCTTGATTCATAGTTACCTTGCTCTGTGTTTCCTTTTACCCAAAGTTCATCTTTGAATTCTTTCTCTAATGCTTTTTCATTAGTATATAATACACCGTCTTTGACAAATGCTCCAAAGTTTAACTTAATAGTTTTAGAAACTTTAGTATTAGTTTTTAATACATAACTCTTATAGTTATCTTTTATTACAGGAGTTCTTAAAACATTTTGGAATATATAATTTACAAATTCATCTCTAAAAAATGAGCTTATCTTTTGTATGTCAACTGTACCATATTTTATTCTTGATAGTTTTTTAAGCTCCTCATTATTTAACATCATTAATGAAACAAAGTTTTCATTAAATCTCAAAGGAAATATAGCCTCTAAAATTTTAGCTGATAAATCATTTTTAAAGTAAGAACCAATAACACTATCATTTTCAAATTTTTCAATTATACCTGGCATTAATTTACTACTACCTTTAAGCTCTTCAATATTAAGTTCGGATTGCTCAATAATTGCTCCTCCTGTTCTACTGTTAGTATCAGGATTCATAGTTATTTTTAATTTAGTTAAATCTGAAATTTGTTGTTCAATAGCTAGATAATGTAAGAACATAGCAGTTGCAAAATCTTTTTGACTATCTGTTAATTCATTTACATCTGTCTTAACAAGTGCTTCCATTTTACTTAAAGGAAACACTCCGTTTCTAAGATGTCTGTCAGCTAATGATAACCCTTTTTGATATCTTGCTCTATTTGATCCTATACCTTTTTTTGCATCATAAGGATTGCCTGCAAATTTAGCTACTGTAGCAAGAGTTTCTGTTGCAGCTTTAAACTTTGCAAATTGTGGCTCAGCTGGTTTTGTACCTAGCATTTCATTATAGGGACTGTTAGCAAGTTGTTGTTCTTTAACATATGTTCTTACTAATGGATTTGACACAAAGAATATTGCTTCTCTAACAGGAACACCTGCTTTAAGTAAATAAAGTAATTGAGGTGCAACCTCATAGTTTCCTTGAATGTAGAATATCCATGCATCTTTTTCAACATCTACCCAACCATTCATCATTTGAGAGATAACTTCTCCTACTCTATTTTCATTATTTACATCATACTCATTAGATACTGAAATAACTTCATTACCCGCTTTGTCTTTTGTAACATTATGATTTAAGAATAGATTGCTATTTCTTTTTTCTAAGCTTCTACCTTGCCCTTGCATAAATTGAGCAGGCATGTATGCACCTAGACCTGTCATTAAGGTATTAAATGTATTTTCTACAGCACCTAAACCTAATGTTCTTTTACCTATATTATTTGATTCATGTTTATACAGGTTATACTCTGCTTCAAAAATTCTAGTTGGACTAATAATTTCTTTACCATCTTCTTTAACATTAGCTTGAGTCATTAAAGATTGCTTAGGATTATATTCCATAACATATTCAGCTAACTCTTCTGCAATAGGTAATAGTAATGAAGTTGCATTAGGTGTAATTAGACTTGCAAAATTTTGAGGAAGTTCTAAAATATTTCTTAAGTCTTTTATAATACTATTTTGTATAGCAGCTTTTTGCTGCTTCATTAAATCATACTTGATAGACCCATCTGCTCTCTCAGCAAAGTCTTTTTTCAATTCAGCTAATGAATTAAATGCTTTACCCACAAGAGCACCTTCCTCATTTATATTTGGAAAATATGTAGTTAATTTATCCACGTCAAAGTCACCTCCTGATTTTGCAACTAGCTCTGATGCAGAAATAATTACATTAGAATTACCTGGTGGTAAGAAATGAAATACTTCAGCAAACTCCATAGAGTTTAGACCTTGCACTGGAATACGTACACCTACTATTGAAATCTGATCTCTGTATTTATCTACAAAGTCATCTTCCTTTAGTAACTCATTAAGTTTTTCAACTGTGCCTATCACTTCTCCTTCATACTCTATATTTAGAAGATTAAAGAAATCTCCTTGCATAGTTAATACAACCTTAGTAGCTGCAGTAACTTTTTTATTAGCTCTTACAGTCTCGTGATATGTTGGTAAGAAATTACTACCTTTTAGTTTCTTAATGTATTCAGCAGTACCTTTCTTTAATTTACTTTCAGGCTCTGAGAACATTCCCTCAGCAAATGTTGGAGCCATTTGAACTAATGGTTCTCCATTAAACTTTTGTTTAATAATTCTTTTATTGATTAGAGACAATATTAACTTCTCTATTCTATCTGCTTGAGGATGTAAAGATAAATCTAAAGATAGATTATTATTAGCAGTAATATCTATTATGTTTATTAAATGATCTCCTAGAACATCTTGATTTAAGAGACTATTTCTTACAAGGTTAACCAAGTTTCTTATACTTGATTTATCTTTCATAAAATATTTATCTCCTCTTTTTTCAAAACCTATCTCTTCTAAAAACTCAAACTCAACTAACTCAGTATAGTCACGTATGTTTTTAATATAAGAATCATGTATGGATTTTGCTCCAGGCTTTAACTTACCTTTATTAAATAAACCTTCTAAGACTAATTTTCTCATCTGAGTAGAGAAAACAACATTACCTTTAAATTCTTTATTTACATTAACTTGACTTTTAAGATAGTCTGCATAAATAACATTAGGAGTAAACTGTGCTTCTTCATTATAAGAACCATCTTCGTTAAGTAAATTTGTTGGTGCACCTAAATGAGCAATCTTAGAACCGGACTCAAAAGTTGAATAAGCAATATTTTGCTTAACCATACTATCATGTAGTTTTAAAAGATTAGAACCTTCAGGTAAAAGTTCAGGTACTATTGGAGTTAAAGAAAACTTATGCTGTGCTGTTAAAGGTAAACCTTCTGTTTTAAGATTTCCTGAGTATTGATACTTTAAAGGAGGGAACATCTGAGTAACTTCTTCAGGATTTATTTCTACACCTGAAACTATATCATTGTATAAAGCTTCTTGTTCAGGAGACCATAGACCAGCTAAATCTTGCATCATTCTATAATACTCAATAGGAATATAACCTTGACCGTCACCTTCTTTAATACCTAGATATTCAGATAGTACTTTTTCTGCAAGCTCTTTAGATTTCTTTTTATTCTTAATTCTTTTATTTATAGCATTAGCTACAGCATCTAAATACTCTTCATAGTATTCTGATTTTTCAATAACTTTTTCTTTTATTATACCTGCATTAAATGTCCCGTTGTAAGGATTTACACTATAGCCATGTTTAGCAGCATGTCTAAACTTATAAATAGTATTAATAAAATTTTGTGCATCAATATCAGATCTTAAGTTTCTAGCACCTGTTGCTAACCAAGAATTTCTTTTATGAAACTCTTCTTTAGAATGATCGTACTGTACAGCATCACCATAACCTAGGATTGTGGTCTCTACTTTATGTATAAAAGAATTAAAAGTATAAGCAGACATTAAAGATCTAGTTATTATAGATGGTGCCATACCAGGTGTTTGAACAATATCTATCAATTGCTCTGAAACATATCCGGCCTTATTAAATAATTTGACATTATTATCTACAACTTTATCAAAATATTCTAGCATGTCTTTATTAACTCTTTCTTGAAGTTCTTCAGGTATTGATTCCATAACAGTTTTATTTGCTATAGCTTTATCTACCATATCATAAAGATCCTTCTGAACTTCCTCAGTTAATATATCATCAAAAATAGTAAATGCTGAACCTGCTTCAATAAATTTACCTGAACCATCCTTCTTAAGAACCTTTCTATTATAACCTGAAAAATCTTTAAACTTTGTATCTTTAAACTTTGTATATTTAAACATACGTTCTAGTTCAGCTTTAAGATATCCATTAACTATATCAACACCTTTTAATTTTCCAGCATTACCTTTAATAGGACCAAAGTCTTTTACATCTATGTATAAATGTTTCGTAGTATTATTTCCAAATATCTTACTAACACCTATTCCCATTGCAGTATTCTTAGAAGCATGTCTCATAAACTCCTCTACTCCATTTAAAAGCATGCTATTTAACTCTTGTAAAAACTTACCAGTAACCTCTATCCTAGATGTTTTAGCACCTTGATTGTTTGAGAAGTTATCTGTATCTATGTATTTAGTACCTCCTATATTATATGTATCTAGTGTAACAGGGGCTTGTTTACCATCAACTAACATAGTTCTTCTTTCTCCATAGTTTGCTTCATTATCTAATACAAATAATGAATTCAATATACGAGAGTACTTAGAAAATGTATTATTATTTTCAGCTAAAAAGTACATATGTTTGTAAATACCATCTGGATCTGCTTCTGGAGTTGTAAGTTGTTGAAAGTTATCAGCATTATTTAATGCTTGAACTCTTCTAACTATTGCACTAGCATTTTGCTGTTCCCAAACTCTATCATCTGTAGGCAATGTTGTACTAAAATTAGAATACTTATCTGAATATTTAACTTGCAATTCTGCTAATTGATTTATTCTGTTTTTAACATTGTTGTTTTGCTCCGGTGAAAGTCTTATATTTTTAGGAAGTCCTTTTCTTAAATACTCAATAGGACTTTTAATAAACTTTTCTGCTGATGAAATATCTGCAACAGAATCAGAATTCAAAGCTTTATTAACTAGTTTAATTGAATCAAATATTAAATCAATTCTATATCCTGAATAGAAAGAATTTACATTAGCTGCTTCAGCTTGTATCTCTGCACTTGTTGGATCTAATGCTATACCTAAAGCTCTTAAAAATGGTAATGATAAATTCTTTTTAAATAAACCTGTCTTAGAATTACTAAAGTCTTTAATTATTTTTTTAACATTAAGTACAGGCTCTAAACCATTAAGCTCTACATAAGGATTGGTGAACTTAGTAGATGTTGCGAATTGATTAGTCCAGTCTGCTATAACACCTCTTGTAGAGAAAGATGCATCAGCAACTCCTATATCAAACTCAGCTACTTCTTCAGTGAATTCAGTTTCTCTTCTAAGAACACTTTTAATAATATTTAATTGTCTAAAACGAACTCTTGGTTTAGATAAGTCTTGATACAAATTTGTTTCAGTATTAAACTCGGAATTATTTTTATATGCTTCACCGGGAGGTTTTAATATATCTGCTAGCTGCTGAAGTTGCGGATAGTTTGTTGAATTTTCTATAAGTCTTTTATAAAAATCAGCATAACTAAATGAACCTTCTGTAACCTTAGATACCCTGTTCCATATAATTCCTATGTCTTCTACTTGAGGATAGCCAAAATAATCTGGTATTTGTGTATACTCGCCTTTAGCATTCTTTTCTACTTGAGTTATTAAAGATAATAAGCTTAAGGTGTCTTGACTTGCAAGTGTTTGAGGATTAAATAAATTAGCTTTATCATCTCTATACTGCTGCATGTCTTCAACAGAAGTTGTATCATCTATATCTAATTGACCTTCATCAGCAATATCATCCTTATAAATTTCTTTTACTAATGAAAATCTTCCTGAATTAAGATAGAATGCAACTACTCCTGTTTTTTGCTTACCTTCTAGTGATAAAGTTACATCTCCAAAATTATTCAATGTTTTATTTAGCAGATCAATTTTATCAAAAAGTCTTTCTTCTTCAAAAAGATCTTCTGGAGAACTATCTTCTGTAATATTTAACTTTTCAACTTGTTCAAATAAACCATCTCTTGTTTCTGACAG
>TARA_R100000655_G_scaffold36889_2_pt1 | contig 19100 bp, 29 predicted proteins | sample TARA_R100000655 | Tara Oceans TARA_R100000655 (sample SAMEA2622497) | marine metagenome | biome: marine biome (ENVO:00000447); feature: deep chlorophyll maximum layer (ENVO:xxxxxxxx); material: "saline water (ENVO:00002010), including plankton (ENVO:xxxxxxxx)" | depth 90 m
ATTAGATTTCTCTCCAGGTCTAGTGGGAAACTCGCATCCAAAGCGCAGGGAGTAGGTATTCTTCGTTGGGTAGGCGATAATCCAGAGCCTCTTGCGTAAGTGTCTTGCACCAACACTGGCTGCTGATATAATTTGCCACTCTGCATCATACCCGATTTCGGCAAGGTCGCTAAGAACTCTTGTTCCTCCCCTTTTCGTGAGCAGTTGGACATTTTCAATGAGTGCGAATCTTGGTCGTAATTCGCTAATAATTCTGTGCATTTCAAACCAAAGACCTGACCTTTTTCCATCTAAACCCTCTCCTTTACCAGCAACACTAATATCTTGACAAGGAAATCCCCCCGATATGATGTCTACTGGTTCTAAGTTATGTTTTCCAATAGTTTCTACATTGTCATATTGTGTAGCACCTGGAAATCGTTTTTTCAATAAATCTCTACACCACTCATCAATCTCGCAGTTCCATACAGTTTCTATACCTGCCATTTCGAATCCAAGATCAATTCCCCCAATGCCACTAAATAGTGATCCATGCTTCATTTTTCTGTTTCCTGCAATTCAAACACTACCTGATCAATAAAAGCACTCCATAGTTCTCCACTATATTCAGATTGAGTTTTAATGACTGCTTTTTCTATCTGCTTTTCATTAAAGAGATGCTCTTTATCTATCATTGCAAGAGCATCTTTAATCTCTTTAACAGTAACAGTAGCTACGATATGCTTAATGATTCGGGGTTTCATTACTTTTCAAATCGGCTAATGTTAATATACATTGAAACACTTCCCAACCCCAATCTAGTTTTGCTAGTGGTATTGCATGATCCTCAAAACCTTGACCAGTTTTATCTAATCTAAGCAATCTACCCCCCACAATCTTATTGCCAGTCTGCTTCTCATACATATATCTATAAGCAGCTAACTGTACAATAAACTCTGAGTAAAGTCCTTTGGATGATTTTAAATCTCCAATATATAACTTGCCATCAATCTCTAATATTAAGTCACAAGTCCCCCCCACCTTTAAGTCATCATCAACTAACTTGATTTCAGACTCAATGTATTTAGGTTTAAATTGACCATCCCACTCTTTAAAAGCCTCAAAACATAATTCTGCTGCTTTAATTTGATTTTTAGAATAATCATCAAGATTGGTTTCTTCTTTCTTAATAAAGTTTTCACATAGCAAGTGTGCTAATGTTCCAATCTCTGCTGCTTCGTTCATTACTTTTGTAGGATCATTACCTTGCATCCCTTGTGATCTAGCCCAGTTCACTAGTATTTGTTTATTCCACCCAAGATGAGCATTAATTAAAGTAGTAACACTTTTTACTCTCTGTCCATCTGAGGTCTTATATGCTGTATGTGCTTTAGTTTTCATAAAACTCCTTTATCATTATTTTTGAAATTTTTCTAGCCTTGGAAATAAATTCATCATCAGAGTCGTCTACCAACTCTTTAATCATATTAGCGATAGTTTTTTTACTATAATCACTTGCAACTCTTAAGGCATGATATGTTTCAGGATATAACCTAATTCTATGTTTGGCAGATAATGCTTTGCTTTTATGCCTAATATTATAATTTGGTTTTAGCCTTAATATTAATTTATGTTCTAATTGCTTAGCTTTATCTACTGATAAATATTTGACTTTCACATAACTCCAGGAAAGCTCGTGTTTTAATAATCTGTCAAATATATTGTTGGAATATCCAACATACTTCAAATCTTTTCTACCAGTGTACATTACATATACCCCGGCTTGTCTTTTAATTTGGTCTATATCTCTTTCAGTGTTCCACTTTATTTGCCCCATATTTCCCTCTTAACTAATAATGAGATGATCGCATAATTAGCAAGATCCAAATAAGAGTCCTCTAGTGGTTCAAACTCTACTTCCTCATCGCTAAAATCTTTTTTAAGAATATTTTGTATACGTTGTATTTTATCGTTCATCCTAAACCATATACCTAGCAATGCCATTTTTCTATCTTTCTCATCTGTCATATCTCCCCCCAGTGAGATGTTATCTGGACCATACATTGCTTGTTTAGAAAGAAATACTGCAATCATTTGAGAAGTTAGTTTCTCAAAACTTTCACAAGTCATTGGTAAATCTTCTTTTACTTTTTTTATTTTATCCATTAATCCATACTTATGTGGTTATTTAATATAAATTTTATAAGTTTTTCTAATCCTTTTTCTGTAAAACAATAATATCTCTGCCCCCTATCTCTGCGAGTCATAAGTATGTCAGAGTTCTTTTGCAAAAACCATTTAGGCAGCTCTCTTCTTCTTTTACATTGTACAATAAATTTATCTCTAAGAAACTCCATTTTTAAATCACAATCTGCAGATTCTCCTAATGATCTGCCATCAGAACCAAATGCTCGTTGAACAAATGGAGAAAAGTCTGCAAAGACATCTTCCAATGCCTTTACAGACTCATATTCAAACTGATTACCTTTTCTTTTCGATTTACTCGTCACGATTTACTCGAAAATCTCCTCGATTTGTTGAGTTAGTAAATCAGTTTCTAGCTTATTCAAGACTGATAATACTACTTTGGATCTATTTAACAGTTCTTGTTCAGTAAAACTGCCTGGAGCAATACTCCATCCGGCTACTTTTACTGCAACACCAGCAACAATAGATGCTTCTCTTTGAGAGAAAGTTCTAGTATCATTTGATGTTGTAGAATTATTAGTAGTAGTTGTAGTTGTAGCAGGTGTATCTGCATCAACTCTTTCTACTTTATGGTAAGTACCTTTAGCATTTTCTTTTTTCATTTTACCAAATTTAAATGACTCATCTCTTTTAAGACTCTCAAAAATAGGTTTTTGATTATCATTTGCAAAGTAAATCATTTCTTTGCCATCGACTTTCAATGAGTATTTAAACCAATTACCATATTGTCCAGTACCCTCACTATCTAAACCAAGAAATACTGCATCAACAACTTGACCATTACTTAACTTTAATTGATCGTTCATTATTACTCCTAATCACATTTACCCGATGCACATGAGTCGTTGCCCCTTAGACTCTCATCAGGTAGGTTGTTATTTGGGACATAATTACCAGTTAGTATATCGTGTATTTGTACTAACAAGATAAATTCTTCATATTTGTCTGCATCTATTCCAATAGAATCAATTTTGTTTTTTATAAAATCTATTAAAAAGGTTGCTTGTTTTTCGTTTAAAGATGCTTTTCTCATAACTAGTTTTTGGAAGAGGGGGGGAAAGGAAGTAGAGTAGAAAGAGATAGCCCCCCTCCCCATAATTAAAATAACTCCTTATATTCTTTTTGCAGAACAGAGCAAATCTTGTGCTTGTGATTCTCTTGAAAAGTTCTCTTTTCTTGCATCATTAGGGAAAGTAAGGAAACACTGATGTTGATTTTTCTAGCTAACCAAGATTTGCTACGTTCGATTTTGCTTAATTCATTAGATAATTTATGATATTTCATGCAACAAGAATAAACATTGCATTAATTGTTGTCAAGAGATTATTTACTTTCCTTGTCCTTTATACCTTTTTTTATAGTATTTTTTTGACATTTTATTACCAAATTTTGTGTTATGGCTTTGTCCTTGCCTCGTCTTTTTAGCACCATTACTTTTTTTGGTTCTATTTGTAAATAATGACTTCCTCATTTTTTATAAACTTTTTCTGCTCCGGCTATACCAAAGGATCCTAGAGTTACCCAAACAAATGAATTATAAATATAATCATTTACCATCAACTCTATACCTACGATACCCATAGCCAAATCAACAACACCAAATACACACATTAGTGCAAATGATAAAAATCCAATGATATTCTTTTCATTGTATTCGTTTTTGTCTTTAAATAATTCCCACATATTTTCTCCTATAATTCTTCTTCTACTGTAAATGATACAGAATAAGCTCCAGACGCTATCTGTTGAAACTTTAAATCATCTCTTGTAAATCTAACTGTAAAGTGATCAGTTCCAAGTGTGCCTGTAAAATCATTATCTTCTGCAAATAAAAAGGTATCAAATGTACCATCTACTGCATCGTGTAAGTTTTGTAATTTTGTTCTATCTGCTTCTGTTAAGTAGCTATATTTTAAGTCCCAAGACTTTCTTAAGTCATGTTTCTTAACTGTATATTTTTTGCCACTGTAAGATTTATTAACTATTACATCGTAGTTTCTTCCATAACCAATATTAATATCAACATTAGTAGATGGAGTATAGCTTGTAGAACCTTTTTTAAATCCTGCTTGTGTTATTGCCATTATATTTCCCTCATTTGTATTTTCATACTTCCTATACTTCGTGTGATAGATGTCACAAAAAACTGCTTACCATTAAAAGACTCTCCAAATGGAGCAGCAATTTGATTTGTATGATTCATTGCAACTATATCTCCTACCTCTATAATGTAAAAAGATGGATTCACAATTTCTGTTTCTATAATAATTTTTGGTACACCTTGTATTGCATTATAATAATTTGCATATCCATCGTTTTTATTACCTCCCCCCATATTACCATTAGCAGAGCCAATACCACTAACTAGCATTTCAAGTTCTTCAGTGACTACATTTTCATCGCTTTGTACATTATAATTAGTTCTAGGATTATTTGTAGTGTCTGTAAAGGTATCTTCAAATAATAGTTCATCATTGATAGGATTTCTATCATATTTAATAATTCTTTTTGTTGTAAGATTGTCAAATTCAGTAATAGAAACTTTTGTTCCTTTTACATCATCTTTGGTTAAAGTGTGATCAGTAGATTCTGTATTTTTAATATATATATATTGAGGGCTACCATCACTTGCTTTAAATCTAAAGATAAATCCCCCCTCTTTTTGACTTTGCTCTAAAATATCTAACAAGTTGGTAGATTCATTTAAATAGTAAAATACTCCCCACCCACTTCTCGCACTGTTAAGAGTAGAATAGTTTTCTGGTTCTGCAGTTATACCTGCAAACCTATAAATTAAATCTCTGTGCATTTGAGCTATATTATCAACAATATTTCCAGAGTTCCAAGATTGGTCAAATCCATCTGTTCCAGTATATAATTGTTTAACACTTCTAACTGCATTTGAATTAGCAAGATTATCATCATCAGTAATTTTAGTTTTGATGTCCAAATAAAAATCAAACAAATTCATAGTTAAGCTGCCTGGACTTTCACTTTCGCCACTAGGAACAGCCCCTTGAACTTCAAATTGAATTTCTATTTTATCTGGTATCTGTCCATTGGCATTAGAAAAGTCTGATGTATTTAATAGGTTAATTGGCGATTCAAAAGCAGCAGTTCTGTTTGCACTAACAGTATTAATAGTTTTTGTACTTGCAGATCCACCATAAGTTGCAGTTACTTTTAATCTGCCTAATAAAGTTAATCCTGGTGTTTCGTTATAGTTAGTAACACCCCACTTGATATACAAATTACACTCTTGAATTGTATGTTCTTCTTTTACTATATCTTCAATATCATATTCAAAGGTAGTAGTGGTGTTTCCTTGTGGCAATGTTACTGCCCAAGTAGAAGAAGTCCCATCATCATTGTCATAAAAATTTGCAGTATTTGTCGGTAATCCAACTGATGGGGTAACAGTTGTAATTTTCTGCACAGGTCTATACTTATAGCTTCTTTCTAAATCTAAACTAGTTTGTAAGACATTTTTATTACTATCTGTAGCACCCTCGTACACATTAATAGAATTGTTTTGTCTATTTTCTAATGGCGTAAATATTGGTCTATCATCTGTTGCATTAAATAAGTCTTTTACAGGATAATGCAATCTACCATCCCCAGTAATTGCTTGATGTGCTAAACAATTATACTTTTCATTATTCAGAGTATCTACAAGCACAGGAAATAGTCTATTAGAATTGTATTGCACAAAAGTTGGATTTGCATCAGTAGATGATACAGCTGTACCATTACCATAAAGTATTGGAAAGAAGTTTCCAGACTTGCTTGTAAATTCTGGTATTTTTAAAAAGTCTATAGGAGTTTTAGCAGTAATAGTTAAAGTAACTGTTTCATCATTATTCATTGTGGCTGATTTTAATCTGCCTGTGTAAATAAGTAGATCATTTGTAGAATCTAATCTTGATTTAATAGTCACATCTCTATTAATATAAAAAGCACTCCCCCCATATATTTCTTCTGATAGCTTAGGATCTCCAGAGATGTTGTTAATTGTGTTGTTTTGGCAGGTAAGTGTGACATTGCTTACTTGTGAAGTAGAGTCTGCTAAATTAATGCTTTCTCTAATGCTAGGTCTATTGATGATATATCCATGATAACCAGTAGAATCTGTATTTCCAAATTCTTTAGTTGCAAGTCTAATATATCCAGAGGCACTATTTGATATTTCTACAATGTAGTGTTCATCAATAGTGCTATCATAGCTAAATCCAGGAGAAAGTGCCATTATGCAAGATTTCTCCTAATTGATCTATCTATCTCTGGTATTAAATTATCTCTGACAAATTCTTCTGTACCTATCACATTACCCATTATATTAACTGTAACTTCACTACCTTGAGGACCATCAAAGTTAGGGCTACTTATAGGAGTCACATCTACACGTTCTCTACCCCCTGGATTATCTCCCACTATAATTTGTTGTGGTCCATCAGTTACAAAAGATCCTCCACGAGCAAATGTAGGTGGTTTCTGTGCGCTAATTAATCCGGCTTGAATAGCAGATGATATTTTAAGTCCAGTAATTAATCTTGCTGCCCTAGCCCCAGCTGTTACATCTCCTATTGCTACTAAAGGTGCTACTGCAGCTTGTATTTCAAATATTGCTCTATTTAAACTCATAAACACTTGAGCAATCTGTAACATCTGTTGCGCCCTAAAGGCTAATTTTTGTTGAGCTTTAAACTTCTCTTTAATATCATCTTCCATATTCTGTCTTTCTTCTGTGGAAGCTGCTCTAAATTTATCTGTTCTTCGTAATGCTTTTAGTTCCTGATCCATATTAGATTTCACTAAATTAGCAAATGCACTTTGAATTTGAGAGAACATCTGCATATATGAATCTTGTACCATTAAATTAAAGCTTCTAGTTTGCTCTAATAAAAGTGCTTCTCTTTCTGCTTGTTTTAAAACATCATCATCTTTCATTGCATTTATTTTTCTATCTGATTCTGAAATAATTTCTTCTCGTTTTTTTTGAAAGTTTTCTTCTATTTCAATTCTAGCTTGTTCTCTAAATTGCTCGTCTAGTAAATTAACTTTTCCAAGAGCAATAGTTTTATCAAGACCAAGTTTCTTTAAAGCCTCGTGCTTGTTTGCAATTTCTTGAGAAAATTTAAACATTAATTCTTCATTATCTTTAAAAGATTTAAACTCATCTCCTTTAAGCTCAATCCTTGCTTGTCCCTCTCCAAATCTTTTAACTGCATTTTCTCTTGCTATCTCATCCATTTCAGTAGCAAATTTTTTACTTTTTCTTTCTATATCTTGAATTTCTTTTAGAGTTTCTTTTCTTTTTTCTATTGCTCTTATTAATTGTCTTTCTTCTACACTTAGCTCTCTTTTTTGCTTTATTTGTTCTTTTTCTACTAAAGAAGTTGCTTTTAACAAATCAAGTTGTTGTTGAAGTTTTACAATGTTTTCTGCACGAAGTTTGTTTTGTTCTGCTATGGTTTCTGCTTCTTGAGCTTTTTTAAGCTCTTCTATAAATTCTTCTACAGTTTTAGTTTCTTCTGCAAAAGTATCGCCAGTTTCTTGTACTCTATTATTTAATCTATCAAATATTGCAACACCGGCAGCTATCGAAGTAATTATTATTGCAAATAGATTTCTTTTGACCACTGCATTAAATGTACCCATAGACACACTAGCACCATTAATAGAAACCATTAATAAGTGCATATCTGCAGAGGCTTTCAAAGCACTAGCTGCTAAAAATACTAAAGATTGTATTGCAAGTGATGCTATACCTATAAAGGTAACTTTAAGCAAAGCTCCAAAATCTCTAATAACATCAGTATCTATTGCATTGAAGAAGTTAGTTACTGATTTGGCTAGACTTAAGAAAAATGGTTGTAACTCTTCCCCCACCCTTGCTCTGAACATAAACACAGAGTCTTCCATATTTGCAAAAGCCTGGAACAATGTTCCCTCTAATTCGTTTATACCATTAGCAATCTTACCATCTGGATCAGATAAAGCCTCAATCATTTTAATACGAAACTCTGTTAATGATAATTTCTCTTTATTTAATGCTTCATCTAAACTTTCAAAATCATCAATAATAGCCAAGATACCAGTTTCTCTAAATACATCGGCAGCTCCCCTACCCCCGGCAAATGCACGACCAAAAGCATTAGCAGCTTCCGGTACTGATCTACCCATAAAGGCAGCAAGATTAGCCATGGTTGGAATTAATGCCTCTGCATCTGCACCAAAGGCTTGTAATTGCACACCACCATCTACAACTTCTTGAACTGTAAATGGAGTGGTAGCAGCAATGTCAATAAACTGTTTTAATTGTTTTTGTGCTATTTCTGCACTACCAGACATAGAACGAAGTCTTGCTTCAAATTGTTCTAATTGTCCTCGTGCTTGTGCGAACCCAGAAAAGGTTCTTCTTAATCCCTCTGTAGCAAATGCTACAAGCAAAAGATTGTTTCTGATTTGTCCTAAATTTCTTCTTAAGCCCTCTGTTTCAAGCCTAAGTCTTCCAATGTCTTTTTTGCCTCTAGTTCCAACCCTATTAAATCCAACCTCAATATCTTTGAGGGCTTTCTTGGCTTTTTCAGAGTCCTTTACATCTATTTGTATTATTAATTTTTCAGCTACTTTTGCCATTGTCTTTTTTCGATTTATATATTTCGCATTGTGTTTGCTCTCTATCTATAGTGCGAAAGATGACTAAACGATCATAATCTTCGTTCTGTAAGTCTTGTGTTAGAGGGATATTAAAAGATTTTATAAAATAAAACTCTTCTAAATATGAAACTAAATCATAATCATAAAAATATTGTGGATTGCAAAAATGGGGCAAATATACATATAAGTTATTTCCAGGAGTAAACTTACCAGTGGGATCCATATCACATATTCTGTCTACTTCTCTCCATATCTCTTTTTCAGTATAAAGAGTTCTTTTTCCTAGAGTAGGGGAGTGTGCATAGTAGCAATCGGTTTTATCAGAAAGTATAGGGAAAGTAGATTCGGGATAACCAAAAAAGTTAAACCAAGTAATTATTCTGACTTTTTGGTCTTTTTTTTATTAGTGTTTTTGATTTGTGTGTAAATCTCTGCACCAATTTCATCTATTTCATTGTCATCATAGTCTTTTAATGTAATTTCTGCATTAACGATTGTTTTCATAATAATCCAATCAATCATTTCTACATACTTACCGAAATCCATTTTATCGCCATCTATATTGGCAGCATCAATTTCCATCCTATGAAGAGTTCTACGATCTTTAAATGATAATGGCTTTAAGTCAAATTCGCCATGTTTTGTTTTGATTTTTTCCATGCTAAATAATAAACAAAGAACTTAAAAAATACAATTAAATTCTAATGTTTAACATTGATTTATTATCTGCACCAGAAGCACTAGGATCTGCAACACCTTTTACAGATACATCTACCAACTGTGCAGCACCCTCATTTAAAGCAAAGTTAGTTAATAAACTGCTTGGCAATTCAAAACTAAACTTTCCTGCAGTAGCAGAAGAAATGTCTGCATCATCTGAAATGGTAGTAATACCACCAGTAGCAGACTGCCCACCACCAAAGTTAGCATCTAGTTCTAATGAGTTAGCATCGTATTTCATTGTAAAATCTGCACTTACACTAATCTCTGGTATTGCTCTTGAAACTACTTCAAAGTTATCTCCAGAAAACCCATGAAAGTTTGCAGGATTTTCAATACTTAATGAAAAAGATTGTAATAAATTATCTGTCGCTGCAGCTACAGTTCTTACAGTTGCATCTCCTAATGAATAATAATTTGCAGTATAATCAGTCGTTATTGCTGCAGTTTGATCAAATTCTACTGCTTTACCAGTTTGTAGTGTAGCTTCGAATTTAACTCTACCAGACTCTTCTCCCATATCTGCAGAGAAAGTCATATTAGTAAATACACAACCAGACATAACAATAGATTTTCCAGATACTGGAGAAATAATTGCTACTGTGTAGGTTCTTGATCTGTCTACACCGGTAGTCCCATATAAAATATCTCCTGGAGTATAAGTATCTGCAATTCTAAATAAATTAGTAGTAGATCCATCTTCTGATGCTTCTGATCCTAAAACACCATCTATAAATAATGGTGCTACTTGTGTATCTAATACACCTGAAAAACTTATTTCTTTTACTGTTTGTTTTTTTGATAAGAACACATCAACATCTTGTGCTACTCTTCCAGCATGATTTCTTACATCAAAAACTTGTACTGGGTTTAAAGATGGAAAACTAATAGAATCAACATTTACTCCTATTAGTGCATTTACTGATTTTGTTCCACAGTTAGTACCCTCTATTTGAAGACCTAACTCAAATTCTTTTGGCGAAAAAGCTGATGCGTTAATTGCCATTTTATTTCTCCTTTACACTTTTAACATCTTCTACATAAGGCTTTAATGCCTTTGGAAGAACTTCTAATTCAATGGACTTACCAGAGTTCATTTTATTCCAGTCTTTTTTAGATAAACCAGAAAAACTATTTTCTCTTGGTACTAACAATCCTTTTTTTAATTTTATTTTCATATCTATATACTCCTTAAAAGGTTTACGAGGTTACCGATTTTTCTATATTTGCATCTATACTAAAGTTAAAAATATAGTAATTATTATCTTCTCCTACATTAATACTAACATTATTTACATTTAAATCGTGATAGTTATATAAATCATCTTGTGTTTTTCTTGCATTATAGCCATCTCCATTAGACAACAAAAATCTTAAATTATCAGAGGTAAAAAACTTTTTGGATGCTACTAATTGATTTTTATAACTAAATAATAATTGTCTTAATCTCTCTGCGTTTCTCATACCTATATCCAAACCTTTACTTCTTTTTCTTGGATAAAAGTTTTTAATATAGAATTGCAAGTTTAAATTATACTCTCTGTCAGAGGATGTTCTTCTTAAATCAATTAAATCGTCAGTAGTCTTATTAATTTTAAAGTACATTGACTTAGAACTAGTGTCATTACCTTGATATACTGGTATTCCAGGAAACTCACTTCTAATAATATCTTGAATACTGTTGGTTATGTCTAAGGTGTATCTTTTTCTAAATGCCATTATTCTTCCACTATAAATGTTTGAAATGTCATAAACTCACACAAAAGATCACAAACCAAATAAGGTTCTTCTGTTGCTTCAACATCTGGATCATACTCAATACTGCTCACAGAGCCATTAATCCATCGTTTTGTACCAGATGATGTATAATTTGAATTTTGCTCGATTAACGCCCTTATTCTTTCTGCATACCTATTAAGTATCGATTTATTTTTATTATGCTCTTGTAGCCCATTTAAAGCCATATAAAGCCTTATACTGACATCAATCTTCCTTAATTTTCCTTGTGTGAACGATTCTTCTTCATTATCATCACTTATGATAATATTAAGAAACATACTACCCCCCCTATTCATAAATGGAACATCATTATAAATAGGCATCTTATTGAACTCTGTAGAAATAATTTTCTTTAGACCATCCAATATATTCTCTTTATATATATTGGTAAATGTAATTGTCATCGAAATGCCTGGCGAGATTTGACACTAGCAACATCTTCTGCCATACCAGACATAATAATAGAAAACTCATCGTTGGTGGTGTATACCCCCTCTGATGCTCTAAAATATACACCATAAGCTAAAGGATCATACGCCCCAGTAAGTGTTTCGTTTTCTAAAGTTAAGTTTCTTCTTAAACCAGTATCATCTTTTGTATAAACTGAATATTTAATAGTAGAAGCAGTTCCTGGAGATAATGTGCCACCAGTTGTAATAACTAGTCTTACATCATCCCAAGAAACGTTTGGATGCCCTTTTGTATCCATAATGGATCCGGTAGAACTCCCATTATAGGTAATAAAATGAATAACTCCATTTTGAAATCTTTCAGAACTCTCATTAAATAATTGAAACTCTCCTCTTTTTATTCTGTCAAGCAAACCATCTTTATCATCGTTCATAATTCTGAACTCGATCTCGTTTGCTTTTTCAACATCTAAGGTTCTAACAAGTTCTGCTACTGCTAAAGCAGCATTACAATAAATAATAACATAATCGTACTCTCTAGCATTAGCACCTTGTAATGTAGAGTTTTTAATTTTATAAATAGGTCTGTTTAAATAAGAACGAATAAAGTCTGCTTTCTCTTTTACTACCCTTGACTTAATTGTTTCCCAATCTTCTGATGCCTCAATTACTAAGTCGTTAGGAGAGCTAGAGTTTTGCAAATAAAGAGCATCTGCATCACTATCGTAATAAAATTTATTATTTGCATCTACTGCTCCTACAGAACCCACAGATGTACCCTCTAAGCCATCTATATACAACTGAGAAACATATCCAGAATCATGACTTACATAAACACTTCCACTATGCACCACAAAATTTTGTATTAATCTTTTTCTATCAAAATTATCAATGTCTGGTAAGATCATTGCTAAGTCTGTGTTTGTATTACAAAATGCCTCGTATCTACTCATGCTAAACCTGCTTCTTCATCTGTACAAATAATTTGTTCATCTTCTCTTTTAAAAATTTTTAGTTTATCTATTGTGTTAAGCATGTCAAATAAAACAAAAGAAAACTCTAAAGCATTATCTTTTTCAAGCATATCTAGTTGAATTAACTTTTCTTTTTGCTCTTTAAGGTCTTTAATGTTTCGATTGTTTTCTTTTAACATACTATAAATTACCCTTTTGGGCGACATCTACTGTTTCTAAAAAGTGTTTTACTGTACCTTTACCACCGGCATTATAAAACTGTTTCCAGTAAGCTGCCATCCCATCTGTATCTTTTGGCAGTGGGTGTGGAACTCTATAATATTTTAATCTACAAAGTAAAATACCTAGAGCAATATTCTCTTCAAGTAATTCTTCCATAAGTTCTTCAGTAGGATAAATTAACAAATCTTCTTCTAAATTTAGTTTTTTAGCATAGTGCATCGCTTCTGTTCTTCTATATGCTAGATAATTCACACAAATATCCCAAGCAGTAAAAGGCTCTACTTGAAAGAATCCTCTAGCAGGACCACCTACTTGCTTTATATATTTGTATTTAGATTCTACAAGACCAGTCAAGAATACTAGTTCTGCTGCTTCTTCGGAATATAATCCACATTTTTTAAGAACATCATCAACGAGTTCTTTCATTTGTTTTAGTCGTTGCCTCATACTGATTTCTTTACTTTTTCGAAGCTGCGCATACCCCCCAAACCGAGCATCCCAAGTAATATTGTTGTTAGTGTACTCATATCGAACTGTGGCAGATCCATTGGGTATCCAAATGAGTATAATAAAAATGTAAAAAATGGTTGTAAGACGAAATGATAACATAATGCTACTCCACAAGTCCATCCAATAAATGGTCGCCAACCGGCAACAAATAAACTAGTATGTCCGGCTTCAACTTTATTAACTTCAAGTTGAGCTTTATTGATTTCTGCAATAAGTTGTGCTTTTTCTTCTTTATCAAGTGTAAATCTATCAACATTGTCTGCGACTTTATCAATGATTCCTGCTATTACATTAAGTTTTGGCATCCTTTTTTCCTTTTTCGATTGATTCTAAGGCTTCTATAATACCTTGTTGTTTTGATATTTGAAGTCTTATATCTCCTAAACTAGACTGCAACATTGTAATCTGTTCTGTTGTTTGGTTGTGTTGCTCTACTAATTTAGATAATTGATCTTGTTGTTCTTTAAGTTTCATAATTTCTCCTATAATTATTTTTCAATAAATATAAGTATTTAAGTATATCTTCGCATCCTTTTTCTAGTAGACTTAGAATACTTAGCTCTTTGTTTACCTGATTTTGTTGCTTTTCTTTTTTTTCGAGTTTCATAAGCATATTGTGATGAGGACATCGCTTTAATAAGTCTTGCCGGTAAATACCTTTCTCCAGTCTTAGAAGATGGCTTACCAGACTTAGTTCTCCATTTTTGTTTTGTCCATCGTTTTAAACTTCGTTGTGATTTCTTTAAAGCCATTACCTATATCCCCCACCTGCTGCTTTGTATCTTCTAGCTAACATCTGTGCTTTACGAGCAGACCATTGTCCAGGTCTTCCTCCCTTAGATCCTCTTTTGATTGCATAAAACAATCTTTTTCTAAGTGTAGGTTTAGTGTAGTTTCCGGCTTCATTAACTCTTGATTTACTTCTTTTCTTTTTCTTTCTCATTACTTTATCACTTTTTTAATTTTATCAAACACTTCTCTTTCATCAAACCTCATACTAATACCAGGTTCATATCTCATTACTTCTTTACCCTCTTTCAAAATAATTATAGTAGGCACAACTTTAATCTTCCACTCTTTTTGTATTACTGCACCAACAGTCTTATTATTTAAGTCTATTTCTGCTACATAACACAAATCTGCTAGTTTTTCTATTTCTACTCTATTGTTGTAATTCCAAGAAGCATTTACTTGTACTACTGCACAATTTTGTACATTTAATGCTTGTATAGATTGAAAGTTATCTAAATTAACTGACTGCGAGTATAAGGGCGATTGCCATACAAATAATCCAAGCAACCATACCATACCATAATAATAATTCATCTTTAAACCTCATTATTTGTTATTCATATCAAGTAGAGTTTCTTGTATCATCCTAGTATCATCTTTTACAGAATCTACCTTATCTTCAAGTTTATCTACTTTTTCTTCTGTGTTTAATATAGAATCACGAATCATTTGATCTTTTAAGTCGTACTCCATACGTGAAACCTCTGGCTCTGGCAATTCTTTTGCAAGTTCTATTTCAGCTTGCAATGAATACCACATACCAATAATCATACCTACAGTAACTAAAATACTAATAGCTGTTTCTATAGATAATGTAAATTTGCTATCTTTACCTATTTCCATTTTTTCCTACCATTTTACCTTGTTTGCCCAATAAGCAGCACTCATGCGCCCTTTTCTAATATTTTTTGCGTGTCTAGCCTTAAAGGATCTTCTTCTAGCTTTTTGAGCAGCAGACCTTGGGTTTTTACCTGCTCCTCTAACACCTTGTTGTCCAAACCTAATTAATTTTACTCTGTTGCCCACTTTAGCCAACACTGCGTGTGACTTCTTTGGATGCTTTGGGGTACGCTTAGGTTTATTGTACCCACGAAATCTTATTCCTCTGTAAGTAATAGCCATATTACAATCCTGACAATCTACAATTAATCTGCAAATCTGTATTGCTAACGCTGTTGTTGGTAAATGTTATTGTTCTATCCTCTGCAGTATTTAAATTTCCAGAATTAGCTTTTACTTCTACTAGCTTAAATCTCAAATATAAAGTTCCAGATGTAAAAGATATACTTGGTGCATTATTATTAAAACCAGTACCACTATTTGCAGTACCACTTGTTCCTGGATCCCCACTTGTAGAAACAGCAACTTTCAAATCAATATTACCATTGCTTGGCTGTTGGCAACTAACACTTGTTGTACCACTACCACCAGACAATGTAATGCTTTTAGCTCCAGATACAACTGAATCTACTGAAAAATTACTACCATCTAATGTATGCAAGTTAAAGTCTGCTGGAACATTACTCCAAGATGTACTTGCAGCACTATGATTATAACTATAAAACTCAGTCATATTGTGAGGAGCAGATCCATCTGGTCTGTCTGCACTATCATTTGCAGTATTTATAGTTGCAACAGTACCATCAGATAGATCCTCTAATGAACTATTAGCAGTCGTACCACTCCTACCAAATTCTCCATTAATATCACTAATGCTAATTTGTCCTGATGAGGTAAGTGTCATTACCTACCTCTCATAACATTAATTAGCTTAATTAAATACCCAATCATTATGCGTCTTTAATTGCGTTTAAATCAACTAATTCAGCTTCTACTTCTACAAGTTTTGCTTCAAGTCTTGCTTTTTCTGCTTCTGCGTCTGCAATAGCTCCACCAAGTGGTTTTGATTCTTGAAAGTCTAATACTTCTACATCACTACCAGATGCATCTTGCATAGTTCTTGTGTGTTTGATCTCAACCATCTTACTATCGTCTGATGCTTGTGTTTCCATTTCTGAAATTACTTTAGCCATTTTATTCTCCTAATTTAGCTTTGAGTCCATTTACTTCTTCTTTTAATTCCTTTATTGACTCAATTAATAAAGGTATTAATTTTTCATACTTTACTGCCTTATATCCATCTTCTCTATCTTCAACGACTTCTGGCATTACCTCTTCTACTTCTTGTGCTACTACACCTACATCGTGTCCTTGATATGTTTCTTGTTTATCGTTCCAGTCAAATTCATAACCAGACAGCTTAGAAACTTTATCTAATGGATTTTCTATAACCTTTAAATTATTTTTTAGTCTTTTGTCTGATGAAGCGTAAGCAACGACATCTGCTGTTGCATAAAGATTACCACTTGTATCAAATGTAACTTTTGCAGTATCTACATTAGTTGTTCCAATAACAAACCTACCAGTACCATCATCGTGTCCAATAGTAAAGACTGCACTACCAGCATTAAAGAATTTTATTTCAGTATCACTACCATTAGGAGCATCTAATCTAATTCTACAATCTCCAGAAGTGGTTTTTAAATCTAATATTTCTGCTGGAGTAATTCCAACTCCAAGTCCAGAACTATCTATAGTCACTCTATTGCTACCACCAACAGTAAAACCTAAAGTATCGGAACTAACTCTATACATACCAGTATCAGTATCTGATACAAAGCTATAGGGTGGCGTTCCCTCACTACCAAAATAATTGCTTCTAATTCCCCAACTACCAAATCTTACTCTTTCTACTGAATCTCCAATAATTCTTGTTTGAGATGCTTCTATAATAATTCTATCATCATTATTAGTTCCTCTTCTTAATGCTACATCAGTAGAAGCGTCATCTGATTGAAAGAAACCAGACCCAGAATTATAAGTGTGTGCATTTAGTGTAGCAAATCCATTGTCATCTCCTAAAAAATTAAATGATTGAGTACCACTACCTTTCATACGAAGATTATCTGCCAATTCTCCTAATACGAAATCATCTCCACTTGTAATTTTTTTAACTGGAGATGTAGATATACCACTTGAATTTTCTACTACTACTCTACTCCAAGTAGCAAAAGAAGTATTTACGAGTGTGTGTCCTATATATAATTCTTCATTATTATTATAACCTTGTGCTATTGCGTTCCAACCACCACCAGAATCTCTCTTATTTAATAAATTAAAATAGAAATGCTGATTATCTAATGGCATACCCTCATCAGTACCTAAAGTTGCGTGCATCATACGAGCATACCCTATTGGCAAGTCTGCATATTCTTGAGCAGTATTAACTTCACTTGATATTAAACTACTACCAGAAGTATAACCAAATCTTGTAGCATCATCAGTTAGTGCAAAAGTTTCTACTCTATCTTGATTAGCATCTACTAATAAACAATTTGTTTGGTTTTCTGACTCTACTCTAAAATCTGAATTATGTCCACCCTCATTAAATACTGCTCCATAATGTACTGTCATTGGCGAACTAAATTCAGTATTCCCAGTAAATCCGATACCACCATTATTTTTACAATGTATGTATCCATTACCAGTTGAGTTAGCAGATTGTATTTTTATTTGCTCTGTATGGTTGGTGTCTCCAATCAACATAATGTCACCACTTGTTTGACGCATTAGTGTTGCTTGATTTCCTACTGAATCAGTCGATACAAATCCAGTATTAAATACACCAAGAACTTTACCAACAACTCTTAAATCTCCATTAACATGGAGCTTACCACCAGCTGGCGTTACTCCTATACCAACATTTCCAGAAGAGTCTATTCTTACTCGATCAGCTCCTGCATCTGCATCTCTAAATCTTAAATCTCCACCATTATCTCCAATAGTGGTTATTGCCCATCTATCAGTTCCATTTGTTCTAAATCTATAACCACTATTACCATTATGAGTTGCAGTTTCACTTATAATACCACCTAAGCCATTTCCAGTACTACTTTCTTGAACATGGAACTTTCCATTTGGATTTGTTAATCCAACTCCAACATCTCCACCACCTTCAATTATAAATAAAGCGTGACTACCTTGTGCTACTGAACTATCGTGAGAAGAAGTTGATGTCTTTCTTGTTACTGCCCAAGCGTCATTTGCATATAATGTTCCAGAAAAATATTCTATATCACTTGCTGCATCGTGATAAAATACTCCTTGTCCACGATAACTTGCATCATCATCAGTTCCTTGAAATACAATTTGTCCTTGAGTAAAACCATTACCAGCTCCATCTATAAAAAGAGTAGTGTTGCCAGTTGATTTAATTTTTGCTACTCCATCAACATGCAAAAGTTCTTCTGGAGAATTTGTACCAATTCCAATTCTATCAGTAGAAGCATCAGCAAATATTAAATGAGTATCACTATCTCCCTCTACTCTAAAATCAACATTACTACCACTTTCATTTACTACTACAGAATATCCACTTGCTGCTTTTAAATCTAAATTGTTTGATCCAGTTGCTGTAACTATTGCTCTACCAGTATCCCAAGATAATATTCCATGTGCTGCTGCACTACCCCAATGTATAGTACCATCATCTTTTAAATAAATTCTATCTCCAATATCTAAGGTAGCTCCAGGACTTGAAGTTGAAATACCAACTCTATCAGTACTTGCATCTACAAAAAATAAATTAGTGTCTGTATCTCCCTCAATTCTTGTATCATAAGCACCACCATCTTCATTTACTGTTAATCCTCTGTGAATTTGAACAGAATTAACACCCCAAGTCTGTACCATAGCACTATTGGTAGTATCTCTTAGATATAATACATCTTCGCCACTATTGTTGTATTGAAGAAAATTAGTATTACCATTTGTAAATGATACACCA
>TARA_R100000655_G_scaffold23135_2_pt1 | contig 19093 bp, 22 predicted proteins | sample TARA_R100000655 | Tara Oceans TARA_R100000655 (sample SAMEA2622497) | marine metagenome | biome: marine biome (ENVO:00000447); feature: deep chlorophyll maximum layer (ENVO:xxxxxxxx); material: "saline water (ENVO:00002010), including plankton (ENVO:xxxxxxxx)" | depth 90 m
GTGTACAGGTTTACCTGCATCAATTGCCATTTGTGCAACCCATGCACTATTACCTTTTAAAACTTTATCTTTATTGCCTATAAAATTTGAGACTCGAACTTTTTCTTTTTTGCCAGTATCTTTATTTTTTTGAAACTTTGTTTCATATCTATAATTAGCACTATTGCTAGAATCTATTTCACCAACAATATAAACAGCGTCACCATTATCTACTTTATATTTATTAGCACGAATTAGATTTAAAGTATCATCATTGACTTTTGACAAGTCTCTTTGAAGAGTTTGGTTAGCTACTTCAACAGCTTTATTTGCATCTTCTAGCTCTTGTATTTTTAATCTTCGTACAACTCCAGGTGATTTAATCTTTTTATCAGCACCTCTGGTTGTAAAGTGAATAGTACCTCTGCCTTTTCTATCTGCACTTCTTGCAAATTCTGCTTCAGCTCCAGTATTCCCTCCTCCGAGGTTAAAACCTTTTGCCCTTGGTATATCTTTTTTGTTAATAACAATCTTAGCATCGCCATCAACATATTCAATTTTTGTTTCTTTTCCTTCAATATCAGGAATAACTTTATCTTGTTGACCAACTAATTCAGCTAATTTAAATGCCATACCTAATTGTGTAGCTGGGTCTTTATATCTTTCTTTAGCAATAGTTTTTGCTTCACCTTTAACTGGTTCTGGAAGTTTGGCAAACTCTGGATGAAATTCTGGGTCTCCTCTAGAGATTGACATATATTCCGCATCTGCTCTCATTTTCTTATCATGCTCGCCCATAAACTTCATAGCTTTAGCTTTAGACCATGATATCTCATTACTACCAAAGTAAGCACCCATCAAGTATTCGTATACTTGTTCTTCTGTGGTTGCATTTCGCATTGTAGCAGGTAACCCTTGAAATAAAGAACCAGCAACTGCTTTAGCAGCTGTTTCATGAGCTTTAGTTCCAGGTATCAAATTACCTAAACCTCTAAAAACACCCCCAAATACAGCGCCATGCTTACCTGATTCTATCATTCCATCTACACCACCTTGCCATGCACTAACGGCACTAGCAACTCCTAAATGAAATGCTCCTTCAGTAATATGAGCGGCTTTTTCTCCTAAATGGAAATCTTTTGCAACTTTAAGGGCTTCAGTTCTTCCTGTTAAACCTATACCTTTAGTTCGTTTTTTAATCGCTTCTGTAGCTTTATCTGCTATATATAAAGGAGCAGAACGCCAACTAGCAACTCTATTAGCTAATCCACGAGCGCCAAGTAGTTTTAATGGTTTAGCCATCATTCCAGGAGCAAATCCTGCAAGATGACCTACACTTCTTGCTATGCCTTCATAAACATTGTCAGGGCGTTCATCAGAAGGACTAAACGTTGTTAATCCTTCCCAGAATCCAATACCTGCCTGTTTAACGGCATCCATAATTGAAAAATCACCTGGATAAAATGGTAAGTTATGATGTGCGGCATGATTTTCTAGATTAATCTTATCATTAGGCTTTAATAAATGACCTTGTCCTTTATATTGGTCTAATATTTTTCTAGTCTGTTCTTCATCCCATAATGGTTCGAAACCTTGTGGCATTGTATTCCTTATTCTTCTGGGCTATTTAAAATCGATAGTATTTGAGCAATATCTTTTGCCATTAAACCTAATCCCGCTACTCCAGCCATAGTAGAAAATCCTTCTGGGGCAAGTGTAGCTCCTGTTGCTAATAGCATTTTTTTATACAAGCTTTTTCCTCCTACTTTTAAAATAGCTCGTTTTACTTTTGGGCTGTTAATGTTTTTTAATAAACTTGTAACCCCTGCACCTCCAGCAAGGCCTCCAGCAGTTTGAGACAATTCTCCACCGCCCATCATTTCAACGCCTTTACCACCAAGTTCCATTCCTGCAGCAAATGGTAAAAATGCAGCTCCTCGTCGCATCCATCTATTTCCAAAACTTTCTTTAGCTTTAGTTCCTACTTTAGCCATTTCGGCTGGATTAAATTGAGCAATTTTCTTTCTTAAAGCTTCGGCTACTTTAGGGTTTTTTGCTGATTCCGCTGATGTCTTCCACCATTGGTCCCAATCCATCTTTTCTGGGCTAAGTAATCCTTTATCCTTTACTACACCTCGCACTTTCGCTAATATATCATCTAGTTTACTGTTTACCCTAAGCATCTCTTTAGTAGGTTTAAACGCTGCAGGTTCAGGACCTATTTTACCTTTAAGAGCTGTTCCTGCAGTTTCTTTAACTAACTTTGAGCTTGTTTTGCCCATTTGTTCGTTTGCTAATTTTACACCTTTTTCACTAAGTTCTGCAACGCCATTTTTATTCTTAAAATAACCTCGAAGAGCTTTAGGAACAGAAAGTATCTTGCCTCCTGTATATTTAGCTAACATAGCTGCGGGTATTGCCATTAGACCAGTTCCAATCATTGCTGGCCAAGTCATTTCACCTGCCTGTTCATCCCATACTAATTTCTCAGCAGAATCTATTAACCCTTCTACTCTACCTTTACCACTAACAGATTCAAGCAATGGATATTGCAATGTCGGTCGTTGCTCTATAGGTAGCATGCCAAATACTTTATTATATTTAGACCTCATCTTATCTGCATTATGATTAATTTTTAATTCTTTATAAATCTGATTATTATCCCACCCTTTAGCTTTGTAATGGTCATATAGCGAGTTAAATGACTGTAATTCCTTGCTAAAGTATGCTTGCTGATTAGATGACCAGTCTTGGTCAAACATCTGCATATTTGGCGTAATTCCTTTAGCTCTAGCGCCTTCAATATAAGATTGTCGAGCTGTAAAATAATCAGGAAGTTCAGAGCCAAATGCTTGATTCCAATCATATTCAGGCCCTTTACCTGATGCTACCATAGCATTAGATGGGTGGGTTATATTAGTCGTATTCCATAACAAGTCTTTCATATCTTCTTGCTCTTTACGAGTTTTTACATTATACTCATATTCAGCAACTTGCATATCCATTTTCTTATCAGCATTTGCTTGAGCTTGTTTAGCAAGTTCAACTTGTTTATTAGAATTAACCAATTGATTAGCCTGGCCTAAAATACCAGGCAACACACCTAAAGCTTCATCTAATATGCCATCACTATCATCTTTTATAATTATATTTGCCATTTTTTCTCCTATCCTTTTGGTAATCCAGATTGAACGTCACTCCATAAATCAGTAAGCCAATCTCCTTCTGGCTTACTCCATTCACCAAAACCTGCACTTTGTTCATTAATATCAGTTTCTAAATCAGACCAGCTACCATATATATTATCTAAAAAGTTTTGATTTACAGTTTCAGCTGTGCTAATATTTTGAAGTTCTGTATCTATATCTCCTCGTAAAGCACCTACTCTGTTTTTAGTTCCTAATAATCCTAATCCAGCATCGCTTAATAAGTTGCCTTTTTCCATTGCAAGAGCAGGGCTTTCTCCCATTCCTGCAAATCCACCAAGATATTTACGCTGTTCTGCTGCTTTAAATTGGTCTAATAACCCACCTCTCGTTTCGACATCTGCTTGTTGTTGAGATGCTTGTTCATCACCAATATCACTTTCAATACCTGCTATATTTTGATACATGCCTTTTAATTCATCCTGCTTAGTCATTACCCCTTCAAAATCAGGCAAGCCAGTATCAAGATAATTCTGCAATACACTACCCCATCTAGAAGGGTCACTTCCAACTTCTCTACCTTTACCTAAATAGTAGTTCTGAATAGCATCTGTATATTTATCTTTAAAAGTTTCGCCGCCTAATGTTGTATCCCAATCAACCATTTTCGTATCATCCCAAGGAGTGTCAGGGTCATCAGAACCGGGATACTCAAGGTCAAACACATTGCTTGTTCCGTCTGCTTGAGGTTTAAGATAGTCAATTAAACCCTTCAATTGATTGCCAGTAGATTCCCAACCGCTAGCAGTATTATCTTTAGCATATAAATTGCCAAATGAAGTTGCTCTATCCACATCTCTTTGCTGTATGTTTCCGTATTCATCTGATGTACTAAATGGTTTAATATTTGACATTGCAGGATTTGATTTTCCAAATTCTGATGCTAATAATGTTTTTAACCCAGCTTGTCCAGCAGTATGTAAAGGGGATAATCTAAAACCAGCTCCACCTCTTCCTGTTGTGCTAAAACTATCATAACCTAAGTCGCTGCTTGATGTACCATACCTGTCTCCTTTAAAAGTTTGTTGACCACCTGTTTTGTTTTCAGGGTCCCAAACACTACCTTTCATGCCTTCTAGCCTATTTTTTCTAGTAACAAAATCTTCAACATCTTTAGTAGCTCCACCAGTTAAAGATGGTCCAAGGTAGCTTGCAAAATCACCGCTGTCCATAAATTGGTTTGCTCTTGCTCTCGCCGCTTTCCAAGCTGCAGGGTCTCCTTTAACATTAGAATCCCATCCTGATTGAACATTTCCTAACATTCTATCACCTGCAGGAGTAAAACCAATAAATTCATCGCCTCCGCTACCCTGCCCCGACTTCCATCGGTCTCTCGTTTTGTAAATAGAACCAACAGTTTGCCTACCGTCCATTAGATTGCTTCCTGGTTCCCCAAATCTATATGTTTCTTTCTCCAGAACATTGCCGCCAGCCCATCCTATATCTCGACCTTTAACATCGTCTATACCACCCAATGAATGAACCCATCTATAGGCATCAGTGCCTGGAGCCCAAGTGCTTAATTTTGGCGATGCTGGATTTGAATATTGCCATTTGCCTGATTTACTAAAATATCCCATTTTTTATCCCCTTAAATCTTATTTTACTGAATTTATTGCTTGCCATACATCAAAATCGCCAACAAACTTACCTAATCTTTTAGCTCGTCTCCACTTTTGCCATTCTAAGTTTTTATTTGACAAGTTACTTAATGTTTTAAACGGCTGAAATCCGCTGGAAGTTTTTGCAGCACCAGCTAATCTACCGCTATTTTGAGCTAAATTAACCCCACCTTTACCACTGCTTCCAACTACATTAGTTAAGCTGGATTTTATATTACTTGGAGTCATAGTCCCCTGATTAATACCTTTAGTTATATCTAAAATACTTGTAGCTTTTCCTGTTGCAGGAGCTGGTCCTCCTTTTAAAGCATTCATTATTCCCCCAGCATTTTGAGCTAGATTAGCACCTCCATATAAAGTAGAACCAATTTGAAAAGCTCTTTTCATATCACTACCTAATACTTTTTTTCTAATCTTATCTTCAATAGGTGTAATATTTGTAGTATTTCCAAATTGCATTCTATCAGAATCCATTTTAGCTTTATTTACAGCTCCTCCTATTAAACTGCCTCCTAAAGCTCCTCCTCCACCAGCTAAAGCTAAAGCTAAAGGAGTCAATGTTCCACCAGAAGCAACTAGAGTTAATAAACCAAGCCCTGCACCTAACCAACCTGAAGTTTTACCTTGCTCTGATTTACTTGTCATTACACGAGAACCTTCATCAGCTATTGCTTGGTCACCTAATCTCTTTTTTCGTGCAATTTGCTCTTCTCGCAATCTTCTATCTAGCATCATTCTTGCTCTTGACATAATATTCTCCGTTCTTATTCTACATTCCATTTACCAGGGCCATTTGCATCAGTAGAGTCAATTGACGTTACTGGATACCAACATGTCCCATCACAAATTAAATGTAATACTTGTCCTTTTTTCTCACCTCTATATACTTCATCGCCTTGTTTTGTTGTTATTTTAATTCTAGGCAAAGTAGGCGATAAACCAATCTCCCTTACAATCAAAATCTTTTCTTGACCTTCAGTACCCATAGGTAAAGAAAACCATTGCCTAGTGCCTGCATCAAGAGTTCTTAAATAAGACACTCTAGTCTTCAAACTCAATACAGTTGCATCTCCCGGGTCTGACATACCGTCTCTTGATTCAGGTTTACTCCATCTATCTTGACGTAATTTTTTCACCTGTAAAGCTTTCTGTCTAGGCCTTTCTTTAACAATTGATTTTTGTCTATTTTCTAATACAATTGAATGCCAACGACCATTTTGCCAGACCTCTAGCACTTTTTGACCTTTTCGATTTTTTAATCTAATATGATTTTTCTCTATCATTTAACAGTATGCGTCCTATATATCATTGTTATATCATCAACATTTAACAAAGTTCTTGGACTAGCTCCAGTAGAATTAGTCAAGTGTATTTTAATCGTATTAAACTTTTTTGCTTCAATTTTATTAGCAGGCTTTAGCTCTATAGTCCTAAATTCACCATCAGTGCCCTTTAATCCACCTGCAGAGGTATAACCTATAGTATCAGAACTATCTGCCGTTCTATCGCTATATTTCGAATTATTTTCAAAGGTATACAAAGTACCGCCAGCATCTATTGTGTATTTCGGGTGCAAATGTAAATCTCCAGTGCCATGAGCCCTATATGTAATATACAACTTTTTAAGTGATTTTTTTGCACCTAAAGTTCCTAAATCAAAATCTTTTGATGACCAGTTTAATGAATTTTGAGCTATAGCTGTGCCTGCATAAGTAGAATCACTTTCAAATTCTTTCCATAAAAATAATTTAGTTTCTGCACAGCCATTATAATCAGTTCCAATTCCAGGATTAGGACTTGCATCAGTAGCTAATTCAGCAGCCATAACTGTTCCTGCATCATTACCTGCAGTTAAAATTCTATTGCTCCAATCAAGTATAAAATTAGTACAAGCATATTTATCACTAGCAACACTTTGAGGGAATACATCTTTAGCTAAAGTCCAGGATTTTGTTCCAAAATGATATATCAAAGCATTACCTGATGTCGACATCCCAACTCTTCCATTAACAATAAATATTAATTTATTATTTGAAGGCTCATAAATCAAATTACCTCTGGGATTTTGAATAGTACCATCATAACCTGTCATAGTTCTATAATCATCTAATTCGACTTTTTCTACACCTTCTTCAACTAACAAGTTAGTTATTTTAGCATCTTTAGCAAGAAATACCCCTGACCCATTAGCAAAGCATATACCTTCAGAAGTCTTTACAACATGATTATAATTAGGCACTCCTAGCCCAACAAATTCTTCTTTTAATTTCTCTTCATCTAGTGTCGCAATATCAACAACATATAAATTACGTTGTTTAAATACATATAAATTATCACCTTCTGCCTCTAAATGCATAATTGATTCAGCATCACTACCTGTTAAGTCAATAAAGTTGTCCTCTGGCAAAATATCAGGCTTTCCAATAGGGCTTTTTAAAATCCTATCTGGATAATCTGCGCCACGTTGTCTTATATTCCCTGCAAATAATCTAGCTTTATGCCATACTGCTGTTGCATAATTCGCAGTTATTTCTTGACCTGGTAAATATCCGTTTTCAGTAACAAAATCTTCAAAAGTAGGAGGGTCCATAAAAACATGTGAAAAAGAATTTCGAGGATGACTCGAGTATGAACCTATTTCATTCCAAGTGTCAGTTCCGGCAATTCTATAACCTTTTTCAAAATCAAAATGAAACAACAGAAACAGCCCTTCATTAGCACTATCACCATCAACAGCGCCTTCTGAGTATTGATAATATGCTTTCATTCCAGTCATTCTTGGACCACCTTCAGTATGTTTTCCAGCAAGATTATAATCTCCTTCTGTTGATTGTTCTGCAAACAATCTGTAACCCCCAGCCCATGCAAAGCTTAATTGAAGTTGACTAGTTTCAGAGGTTGGTCCATTATTTTCGCCTGGTTCAGACGCGCTATTATAAAAAGTTATAGGACCTTCTTGGTCTTTGTCATATACATAACATAAGCCAATTTTAATATTGCCAGCTTTAGTCCAGCCTCCATCTTCGTTTGCAGTCCATCTTGTGCTAACTATACCTCCTCCTGGCCAGCATTTGCAAGAAGTGCCACCCAAATCATCTGAATCTATTGTGCTCCAATTAGTGCTAGTTGTAAAATTATTTAGATACCAATATTGACCATCATTTGTTATGTTTCTTGCAGAACTAGACCCAGCATTCTGCAATGTGCCATACCCATTTTTTCTTGGCTTAGAAAAAAGATTTCGTCCAAAATGCCAATAATCAGATTTCCAATATATCTGCGCATTTACATCCTCAACATTTGCAGTAATTCCATTTTGAACATACCCTATATAAAACGGTGCATGATACTTACTAGAATCGTAAATATGAACAGCTCCGTCAATTAATAAGAATTTAGGCTTGTAAAAAGAAGCTTCTCCTCCAATCAGTAACTCTTGGTTAAAGTCGTTGGAGTCGCTATACGCTAAGTCTGCAGTATAGCTTAAATCAGTTCTATGGTCGCCTGCACCAGTATCAGATTCTATTGTCCCAGAGTTAACTGTATCAGCGGCTGTAACCGCCTGGCCTGCAAACCAAGGCTGACTACAAGTTTTCCATATCCCTGTGCTTTTAAAATAATTTAATGTATGCCAGCCATTTAAAGCATCGCTTCCATCATTTAAATTATGATAATGAACAAATAGATGAGGCCCAGTTGCTACATCTCCCGCGGATGTGCCAGCCTGCTCACCAGCATCCATTGTTCCCATAGCCCCGATTAATATAGTATAAACAATATCTCCATTTAATGCTTCCCAATTAGCATAATTTGCATCTGCATTCACAAGCGGGCTATGAACACCTGTAGTATTGTGCATAGCTAATGGTAAATGTTTTACAAGATTAGTCTTGTCTGACCTAAATTGAAACAGACCATAACCATATCCTTCTCGTGCTCCTGAACCTTCATCTACTCCTAAAATAGTAGCAAAAATCTTTTCAAATCCAGGAGTTACAGCATCTATATATTGACCTACAGGTTGCAAAGCTCCAATTTTACTAGGGTCAAAACCCTCTAAAATAGAAGCGGCTTCGTCCGAAATATCTCTCGGATTTGGACCTGCAACTAAACCTGCATCAAATCTATTTAATGTTTTTGCGCTTTTTGCCATTAATAAATATCTTCTTTTCGTTTTTTATTAAATATATCAGTTAAAAATGCTGCTTGTTGTGCCAATTCTTCAGTACTAGGACCTGAAGGCATTGCTATAGGAGGTACATTTCCAAATGGAGTCTGGAACGTACCTGCATTAGGACCAGCTTGAGGAAAAGGTATACCTTGATTGGATATTTGCCCAATACCAGGAATATTTGCAGAAGGCATTGGATTTCCAGTTGGCCATCCAGCTGAAGGACCATGAATACCAGGAGATGGAGTTGTTAATGCGCTATTTGAATAAGCGCCCATTGATGGGCCAGGATTATAAGAAGGGTCCATATCTTCTGGTGTAAAGTACATTTGTCCAGTATCAGGGTCTGTATATGGAAATGTCATTTCCTCGCTAACTGGATACCTGTCGCCAACTTCTTCAGAAGATGGATATCTGTCGCCAACTTCTTCAGAAACTCCTTCATTTTGATAAGCTTTAGACAACATGCTATTAGCAAGCGCTTCTCCTCCTTGCGATACCTGTTGTTGATATTTTTGATTGCTTAATGCCTCATCTACAGAATCTAATCCTTTTAATTCATCTGGATACATATTCATAGGGTTTGTTGGGTCATAGCTAGATTGCTCATCTGGATAAAGATTTTGAGGATTAGCAGGGTCATAACTAGTGTCAAATTCATTATAAAAGCCAGGGTCCATATTTCTTAACGAATTATCAACTAATGAACCAATCGAAGGTTCTGCATTTATTGGAGTAGCATCTGGAATATTATTAGGTACTAAATTTGAACCCGTTTCTCTTAATGTTTGCGGTTTATTTCGATTTTTAAACTCTTTTAATTCTGCAGCGCTAGGAAACCAATTACCACCAGCACCTGCTCCTTTTTGCATAAAATCAGCATTAATAAGCCTGTCAATACCATCCATAGCTTTGCCAAGTAAACCTGTAATTCCACGAGCTGCACCTTGTGCATATTTGCCTGGATACCAAGATTGTCCATGACTTTCAATCCTGTCGCTAATTCCACCAAGCATATTACCAAAATACTTTCCTGGATACCAACTAGTATTAACCTCTCCAAGGTTCGTACCTGGAACATTCATATCTGCGCCCATACCCATTCGAGTAAAATAGTCCATTTCATTACGAAATGTACCGTCTTCTGTTGAAAACCCAGTATTAGGCAAGAAATCTAATAATTCTTCCTCTTCATCTATCCCTAACTCTCTTAAAGTTCTATTATATGACATTACTTGCCCTCTTTCTTTAATAATTTAGTTATTATTTCTACTAATGTTTGATAAGATTTCACTATTCCTCTCATCTCTATTTGCATTTTCTTTTGTTGGTCTATTAGCTTAATAATGATAGCTTCTAACCTATTAAATTTACCATGTATATCCTTAGTTAAATCATCCTGTATATACTTGTTTTGCTTCCATATAAAGAAGCCAAAAGCACATGCTACAGCGACTGGTATCCCAAACTTTTCTATTATTGCAAATAAATCCATTACTTATTTCCATCTATTATTTCTCCCCATAACGATGCTTTTCCATTTATAATCTGTATTATATGTACTGTAAACTTACCACCAGTAAAATAATCAACTACAGCAAAGCCATGAGCCCATTTATGTTTTCTGCCCCTAAGCCATTCATTATTCTCATGAGACATATCTTTTAAACATCCAATGCTCCAAGCACTTTTAGGACCATCTATATGAGTCACTGAGTCTTGTTGCATACTATGATGATGGCCATACATTATATTGCAACCTAATTTTCTTAAATGATTAGCTGCATGATATTGCCCACCAAAATGATGACCATGATAGTAATATAACTTGCCTATTTTAAAATACTGTCCAGCATCATGATATTTATAACCTCTTCCAGATAAATCTAACGCTCTTTTAAAAGTATAATCTGGCAAGTATGGATGTTCTTGAACGAACATGTCTAGCCATTCATCATGATTTCCTTGGCAAAAATGCTTTATTTTTGTACCAGCTTTATCAAGACTTTCATCAATACTGTCAAGAAGCTTATTGCAAGCAGCAATATCTCTATCTACTCTTGGCATAATATACTCTAAAGGTGGTTTTTTCTTTCTTTTCCACTGCCAATGAGATACACTGCCAAACTCTCCAAAATCTCCCAAATCTATATAACCATCTGGCTTGATGATTTCTATTGCTTGCTTTACAACTGAAATTGCTTTCTTATCGTGTAAAGGAGCATGCTTGTCGGGAGTAACGATGTAACGTTTAGTTACGCCTTTATCTCTACTCATATGTTAAAAAACTCCTAATTAAAATCATTTTTATCTGGGACTTCCCAGTCGGACAAGTTTGTCCATATATCTTCGATATGCGCAAATTGCTTTACAACCCACGCTTTGCTATATTTAAGAAACATAGCTTTGCAATCTAGACATTCCCACAATAAAGATTTTGGTGATACACCTAATAAAGAAACTTCTGCAAAATACTTATGCTTACATATAGAGCATTGTTTTGGAACCGTTTTATACACCTTAGAGCTCACTAAACCTAATGCCTCTAGTACAAGCTTAGGGTCACTAATTAACGATGTTAAGTTAAATATAGTTGCAACCCTTTTTTCTATTTCAGTATTTTCTTTATTTCTTTCCATGCTTTATCATCCAAATCGTTTTTAGTTGATTTTACCAAAACCTCTACTAGCTTTATAACTAAAGCTTTGATTACCTTTTCTGATATTGCACCTTTTAAAGCAAGTTTAAGAACTTGTTTTATAATCAATCCAGGTATCATTACTTAGCGGCCTCATTTACAGCATCTTCTATAGTGCTCCACAGCCCTTCTAATAGCTCTTTTTCATCAGCTTCTGACATAAAAGGTACATCTAATTTCTTATTTAATCCTTCTATTATTTTGTCTTTTTGCCCTAAAACCATCTTTACAGCCATTTTCTTTAATACAATCATTAATTTATCCATTTTATCTCCATTGTATTTCTTGCGTTAATTTATACGCTTTTAAGCAGATATATACAAAAGTTACTATCCCTACAGCAACCCTTACCATTGGAGGCAACCATTCTATCCATGTTACTCCCATTCCACCTGCACCTACTCCTAATGTTTTTAATGTGTCTAATTCACTCATTAACTTTCCTTTCTTAAAACATTTCCATAATCTGTATTCCACAATGCAGTATTATTAAACTTCATACTTGTACCGTTCCAAGAAGATGATAAAGCTGCGCTTGTAATAATATTTGATTCTACATTTAATCCAGACGCTTCTTTAGATTCTACTGCTAAATCTACAATACCAGTTCCTGTCCAAAACGCTGCATCTTTCTCTTCTTCTGTAGTCTCAACAAATGGTTTATTAAGTAAATAAGTACTATCAGAGAATAACCCTTGTAATCTAATTACCCAGCTTCCATTTAATTTAGGAGAATTAGTAATAGTTACTACAGCACCTGGCTGCATATATTCAGATGACGGTGTTTGATGCAATGTCATAACTGTTAACCCAGGGTATCCAAATACAGCACCATCGCTATTAGTAGCTATACCATTATCACTTCCAGTAACATTGCCTGTCCACTGTATTGTGTTATTGGTTTTTGATATATATTCTTTAACGAATCCCATTAAAAATCCTGTGGACTTATCATTCCAGTATAAGTTCTATTAGACCTAGCATATTTTTTGGCATCTTTAACCATCATTTCATATTTTTGCATAAATAATTGATGCACTTGAGGATTAACTTCCCCTCTTAAATATCCATCTGCTATAACTTTATAAGCTAAACCTTCTCTAAATTGCACTGGCAAATCAGATGTTTGTGTTAAGGCGGTACCAAAATCTGTCGCTTGAGAAATAGTAAATAATCTTAATTCTTTTGAAGTAGAGATAGATATGTAATTTGACGTCTTATTACTTACTGTAATACTTCCTTTTTCAACAACCCCTATTCTATCATTACTTATATACCAATACCAATCATTCGAACCTGCACCAGCATCAACTCTTCCATCGTCCCCATCCCATTCGTCATCATCAATAATAGGGTCACCTATTAATCGAGGGATTATAATGTCGTCTAATTGCACTTTTAGTATTCTTAAAATATCACTATCAAGCGAATAATAGCGCTGACCTGCGGCAGTCATTTGACGATATGTTTTTTTAATCAATTCAGTACGAGCACAAAAATCATTTTGAGCACGATTTAAACCACGCCTAATTTCTACGGTTCCCATTGTAGGGTGATGTTGTTGAACTATTTCAATTAATTCTAATTGCGTCATTTTTCTTCCTTAGCAGTTTTTATTTGCAAAAGAACTTCTAAAGCTCCTTCGGCTTTCAATTTCATAATATTAAAATATTCAGCTTTTTCTGTATATTCTTTCAATTGAGGTTTTAAATTTTCAATTGTCTCATCAATAATACTTATCTTATTTTTTTTATCTTTTACTTTCATCTTCATTAAACAGTCATCTTGCAAGCACCTGGATTCATAATGCTCCATCTATTTGCTTCTGTATATATTAATTGAGCAAAAACATAAGCACCGTCCAATACAGCAGTAACGCCTGCTTGAACAGTCTCATCTACGTCATCAGCCCAATATCCTACTATAGTAGATGCGGCACTTCCACCTAAAGTTAAAGTGATAACATCATTATGACTTCTAGTTAAGTATATTATAGTCCCAATTGTTGGTTCATTCCCATCTACTTTAATATGTGTAATAGTATCAGCATCATCAGACCCAACTCCTTGCTGTGCAATGGCGGCAATGTATGGCCCTTGGGTAGATGTTATATTGAGCACACCTCCTGAAATCTCTACACTATCTTTTTCTACCATTATAGGCCCGCTAAATTTTGTAGTTCCATTAATATGTAAAGTAGCTGTTGGAGTACCTGTCTTTATACCAATTCTGCCATCTCTTATACGCAATGTATTTAAATCAGATACAGTTCCAAGCTCTAATATATCGCCAGCCTCGCTAACAGCAGAATCTACAAGCCTCATTCCACCTTTTTCCGCTCCTCCAGCCTCTCTAAATTCAAAACCTTTACTATCGCCGTTTGCGGTTTCTAAGAATATATGGCCAGCTTTAATATCTAAATCACTTGTACCAGTATCTATATCTAAATCACCAGTAGTATTAGTAATAGTTGTTTTAGAACCATTATGTACTACAGTTAAATCATTTCCATCGCCTAATGTTAATTCAGTATTATCTTTAAATTGCAATCGTGCATTAGCATCTACCCACTGAACATACCTATTAGACGTATCACTATATAAAAATAGCTCATAACCATTACCATTGCTTCCAAAACTTCCAGTAGTAGCACTAAAAATAGCATCATCTGATATATTTAAGCCTTCTCCTTTTACAGTAGCAGGAGAAGTTACAGCACCCCCTAAGACCAACTCTTGATTTACTCCGCTAAAGCTTAGTATTGCCTGGCCTGTTGCATTTATTATTCCACCGCCAGTTCCGCCACTATAGCCAGTTAACCGTACAGTGTCTAAAATTTTAACTTCACCACCTGAACTATCAAGCTGTAAAATTCCACCAGAAGTAACAGATAACGAGGCGGTATTTGAATTATCGTATTTAAGAGCTAATTGAGGCAAACTGGTAGTTTGAACTGACAATATAGAAGTAGGAGTACTATCTCCAATACCTACTCTATTTGTACTTATATATAGATTTGTAGCTGTACCAACACCATCGGTAACATTAACCGCACTAGCATCAGTATTGCCTGTTAAATCTCCATTGTCTGAAGTTTTTAACAATCCTAGATAAGTAGTAGATATTTGAGTATTATTTAAAGTAGCCATTATTAAGAAGCATCATCCACACAAGCATAAACTTCAACATTTACTGTCCCTGCTGATGCTTCTAATGTGATGTCATCCATTTCATTGTTGTTTGTTAATCTGCACCACCATACTTCACCTGGATATAAAATCATATTATCAGCAGCATTATCCGCAGCTTGTCCAGACTCAATATTAAAATAAATAACTGTATTTGCAGCTGTTTTAGTAACGCCATCACCCTGATATCCTGTATGTTTTAAAACAATAAAAGATACTTTATCTGCAGATGAATCCATCACTTTAACCTGACTAATGTCACCAGCATCGTTTGAAAGATATGAAACACCGTCAGGTATTGCAGTTTCGCTGGTTGTAGGCACACTATTTAAATAGTATATCCACCTATTATTATCACCTATATCATTTAAATCATACGAAGCAACACCTGATACATCTTTCTTCATGTTATCAGGCAATACTGTTGCAGAGCAGTGTACTACTCCTTTATTTGCGGCCATTATTGCCCTCCTTGTTGTGGGGCACTTGGTTTAAACCCAAACAATTCCATATAGGATTTTTCCAATTGCATTTTATAACCTTGAGCCCAATCATATTTTTGTTTAATTTTTTGAAAATCTTGATTAAATATTTTTTCTAAACCACTAATTTTATTAGTGAATTTGCTTATTTCGGCATTAAATGCTGTTAAGTTATGAGTATAAAGAGTCAATTCGTTATTATAGTCTTGAATTTGTTTATTTAAAAATTCATCTTCAGATTTTGAATTATCAATAACTGCCTGTACATCTTTATCCCATTTTTCTTTTTGCCTGTCATATTCTTTAACAGCTTTGTCCATTTCTTTGTCAAATATAGTAACTTCTTTTTCAAGTATTTGCATAGCTCCACCTAAAAGTTCTATATCTTCTTCATCCTCTAAATAGTAACGAGCTCCAGGGACAATATTTCCCAAATCTAAAGAAAGGCCTGGAAACGAAAATTCTGGTATATCTGGAACATCATAAGATTGCATAAACAATTCTGGTGGATTGCCAGGTTTATCTGGCATTTCAGGCAATGCTGGGATATAAATAGAATCAGGCAATTCATTCCAATAGTCAAGCATCTTACGATTAACTATTTTAATTGCCGCATAATAACAAATGTGATTATAGTATTTTTTAGGAAAATCTGCAATTGTTGTAGTTCCTCCTGTATCCCAATTAGTAATAGTATAATCAGGTATATAATAATAAAAGCCTTGTTTGCCGCCACTAGGGTCTGGCTTAACAACTAATGACCCGTCATGTATATAAAATACAGGGTCATTATCATCAGCAGGGTCAATATAGTACATAGATGCATTATTAGATATCTTTTCTCGCATTCCAGAATCGATTCTTCTACAAGGAACTCCTCCTCTTTCTACCTTAATAATATCAATAATCTCATCCAATGTAATTGCCATAGCTGAACTATGTGCCCCACTTTTCACAGTAAATAAGTCTATTTCTCCAGGCTTTGATGCAATCTTTCCAATAACATCGTAACATCCATCTAAAAGCCATTGTCCAACAGCACTATCATCTGTTGGATATAATGTTCCTGACAAGTCTTCTAACCTTGTTTTTAAATTAACAACATTTGGATTAGTAATATTCGCCATTACTTCTTACCTTTTTTAGATTTTAAATTTAATTTACGTCTACTATCAGGTTTAATGGACGACTGAAATGGTCGCCCAATACTACTAGAGAAAACCTTTTTAGGGCTACTCACTATCTACGTCCTCTTTTCCTACCTAAAGATTTACCTTTAGTTTTAGCTACTGCGCCTTTTCGTGACCTTTTCTTACTTGTTGCTTTTTTTCTTTTATATATAGACATTATCGTCTCCTTATTAATACGGTGTTATAGTTTGTTTTATAAATTGTGTCGGATGCAATGTCTGAACGCTTCCGCCTGTTACATATTCATGTTTTAATCTTACTTTTTTAGCATCTAATGCATTTGACGGATTCCTTGCATCATGAGCTGCCCCAAAACCTGCTTGATTTGGATAAGTTCCTTGAGCAAATTCAAAATCATCAATAAATGGGCTCCCTTTTTTCATCCAATTTTCACCATCTTCACTAACCTCTATCCAAACTGTATGCCCCCAATTTGCGCCTACTAAAGCTCGTTTCCATTGTGTTCTTGGTTCATGATTAATACTTAAATAAAATGAACGATTAGTAGAAAATGGAATAGGTTCTGTAACTACAGTATCCCCACCTGTAACAGGTTGTTGGAAATATGATGTATAAGTTCCATCTATAATTTTAGGAACGCCATCTAATGCTGTTGATTTAATTTTAAATGCAATTGTATCATTATTGCTTATTGCTGGACCTGGAAAGAATCCAGAATCAGGAAACGATACATAGACACCAGGACCCATCGGATGCAAACTTCTTTTATTACCAAATTTATCTGTATATGGAAGAATGTTTCCTGGAGAAAGACTATTAACTGCAGTAAGATACTCCACAGTATCAATACTACCCAATGCAAACCAACCAGGCACTACAGTATCAACACTAATATTTTCACCTCTAGTTCCAGCATTACCGTCATAAAATGCCATTGGGTAATGCCTGCCTTTACATTTATACTTAGTGCCCGCACCTGTTCCAGTTTTTTCAAAAATAAATTTATAAGCAATATCAGGATAATTTAAAGCATAATCTGCATCTAAATATACGCTAGGAGTACTTACATATCCATCTGGCTGGTCAAAATGACCAGTTTTTTCAGTAAACTCAATATGCTCATCTGCAATTAAAGTTACAGGGTAACGATAATTTTTCCAAGGCGTACAATATGGAAATCCACTTAAATTAGCCATTTTATTGAGGTACCACTGCTATTAAATATGTACTATCACAATTAGTATTCCCTTGAATAGTTAATCTCATATGAGGCATTCTTCCGTATGTATCATAATCATATACTCCGACTTGTCCTGCTTCATCTATAGTACCATCACTATCTTGTATCATTTTTGTTTTATCAGCAAGTTCTATCCATGTCCAAGCATCAGGTGCTCCAGAACCGCCAATAGAACCTTCCATAGTCATATCAATTGTTAATGCAGCATCTAAATTAACTCCAGTAGGATTTGCTATAATAGTTAAATCCCCCATGATTGGAAAATCAAAAGGTAATGTTGCATGTTTAGTCGTATCTGCTAAACCTTCAAAATAGCAGAAATGTCCCATGTTTACATTTAATTTATTATCTCCAGGAACATCAATTTTGCCTAACGCTTCAATATCAAGACCTAAGTCAGCTTTAGTGCTCCATTTACTACCTTGTATTGCCATAATTTCTCCTTAAAATATAGTAATAGGGAGCCGAAGCTCCCCATTACGTAACTAGCTAACGTTAAGATGGGTCAGCACCGACACCATTAGTTTTAACAAGATAATCTTGCTTAGCCAATGTGTACCATACGTCATAAACAACATTTGCAGTAGAAGCTCCACTTGCAGTTTGTTTAAATTGAACGTAATCGTACCCTAAGTCGCCTAAAGTAACTGTTGCAGTGTCAGGAGCATCATCAGAACCTGCTTCATCTTCACTTATAACAATTATATCAGTCATGATATCTTCTGCAACATGAGTTAAAGATGTAAAATCAAGTCCTCCCTCAGCGCCATTAACGGCAGGAGTTGATGATTTTGCACCGATAACATCAATAGTTACACTAACATCATCTGTATGAGCTGATTTAATAGCAGCTGTAATTAAAGCCCCTTTTGGAACTTTTAACCACGAGGTTGTTACAGCGCTTGCACCAGCCAAGGCTTTAGTTTCGGTATTATTAATAAGCCGACCTTCATTTGTTTCAGTCCAAGCCATTATATACCCCCTTAACTAAACTTCAATACAGCATGAGTTTCAGGAAGCGATATTTCTAGACCAGCCTCAGTGATGATTTGGTCACGTCTTCCATCTTCGTCATTTGCTTGTATATTAGTTTCTATAAATGTATCACGGCTAATTCCGTTACCAACCAATGGTCGATAAGCTACATTACCCATGTCTACCATTACACAATAGTCTTCCCATGGTCCTCTTAATAAAGGTTCAGCTACAAAATGTAGATTACCAAATATTGTGTTAACCATAGTAACTTGATGACCAAAAGCACCTTTGATGTTTTGAACATCCAAGTTGTATTGTGATGAACCAACTGAATTATTCATAAATGAACCAGCACCTAATTTATTCAAGTAAGTAATA